>Ga0255052_10000631_pt1 | contig 28030 bp, 21 predicted proteins | sample JV7_2_21_MG_FD_188632 | JGI IMG/M metagenome (GOLD analysis project Ga0255052, IMG submission 188632) | Seawater microbial communities from Jervis Inlet, British Columbia, Canada - JV7_2_21 | ecosystem: Environmental > Aquatic > Marine > Inlet | place: Canada: British Columbia | collected...
ATTGTGTCCGCTGACAGCAAGGGAGGCGTTGAAATATCTCCACGCGAAATTGCGAGCAAGTGGCGTGGCTTATCCGCATCGCATTTTGCCAATCTCTACTTGTGTCGAATTGCACAAGGAATCCGGTGGTTGGCCGGGTGAATTGGATGGCCTGACATTGCGCGCCATTGAGCGGGCAGAGAGCTTGCCCATTCGACGTGAGCACGCTTACCCGCTCGCTGATCAAAGCCAGTCAATTGGCAATGCGCCTTCCTCGACTGCCGACACCGACTTGCCAAAACTATTGGTCACAGTGAACGGAAAATTAGTGCAGAAATTCGAGGTTAACCAGGCGAAAACGCTGATCGGCCGGGCGCGCATCAACGATCTGGTCATGGACAATCAATACGTAAGTAAACACCATGCGCTGTTGGTTTCAAAGAACAATACGATGTTCCTGGTGGATCTCAAGAGTTCGAACGGACTCTACGTTAACTCGCACCGTATACGCCGCACGGTACTTCGGCATGACGATATCATCGAGATCGGAAACCACCGCATCAAGGTTGATCATCCATCCGGCCGGGTGGGTGTCGCAGATGTTGAGCCGGATATAGCTGATACGTCGATCATGAAAACCGTTGCGGATATGCGTCGGGCGGTCGCCAGGAAATTCCTGCGCTTATCGCCTGCCAAACGACAGGGTATGAAATGAACTGGCTAGGTCATTGACGGTGGCCGCGTAATAGGAGCCTGTGTGCGGTTGCGCTTGCGGTTGCATCAAGTGCTTCTTGAAGAAAACGCGCAGGAGATGCATCCCGCCCCATAGGCGGAACTCATTTCGGACAATCATTTCGGGTATTGAGAGGTACCAGCGACCTGGAACTTATCTTAGTGGGGCGTCCTCAACTGTGCTCTGCGGTACTGGGCAGGGGTTTGCCCGACGCACTTCTTGAACGCAGCGTAGAACGCTGAATTGGAATTAAATCCAACCGTGAATGCAATGTTCAATATGGCGCCATTTTGGTCCTCAAGCATGGTCAGTAACTCCCTGGCGTGTTCGATCCTGTGTTGGTTCAGGTAATCAAAGAAGCTGATACCGAATCCGGAATTGATAACCTGTGATAAGTGGTTTACGGAACAATCGACGGTTTCAGCAAGCTTCGGTAACGTCAGGTCAGACCGGAGGTATACCCGTTGCGACTGCATGACTTGGTCGAGCCGGTCTTTGTATTCGAGCAATTGTTCGCTGCTCAATCCGGATTTTGCGTATTTTTTTCTTTGTGCTTCGCGAGACGATAGTCGGGCAAGCTTCGAAGGTTCGGTCGTTCCGGGAATTTCGTAATAATCGGTGATCGTTATCGCGGCATCACCGTGCAGCGTCATGAATTCTGCGCCGCAATAGGCATTCGGTGACTCACTATTCTCGCCTCTCTCGCTCGGGCATATTTCGTATTGAAACGCTATAGTGTCTTTGCTCGTAAGAATCTCCCCGATCAACTCATATCGGTGTTGGTACCTGGAGAAAAACTCCCTCAGGTTCGTGATCAGTTCATCGTGCGACCGTTGCACGTGCTCCGGGATGTCGCAGTAGATTCCGTCAGCAGTGAGATGATCCGCCACGCCTTTCGGATCGCGATGATTCCAGGCGTCAAAATAGCTTTCCACAAATCTTGTCGCGCGCATCAGAGACCCCCTGACTTCCGATGTTCGTGCCTGAATACTATCGCAAGGTCGCAAGGGATGTCATACCAGATTGACGTTGGCGGTGCCCACACGCCCGTTCAGGTGTTCTGGCTGTTGTAATCGACGAGGACGAAATGCGCCAGGGATACTGCCGCGGTCGTCGCCCGGTCTGAAAGAAAGAAAAAAACGGATGCTAGAAGCGGGCGGGTGGAGTAGCAGACCGATGCGCCGGACTGTAAAAAGGTTCTGGCTGAACCTCGCACTCGGCCCAGGTCGAGAGCCATTTCAACTCGCGTTGATAATCGATGCGCGCCCACAATTTCGAAGGCAGACGACCGTTGACACATTCAATATCCGCGAGTGCAAGATTGGCTTTGAGAATTGGTGACCAGGTTGCACATTTTATCTCGCCAACTTGTTTGCCATTCTTGCCATCATAAATAAATGCTTCGCCGACCGGCTTGTTTCCGTCAACAACGATTTTTATCAGCCGGCGTCTTGCTGGTCGCTCTTTCTCAGCCAGTAGCGCTTTGCGCCCGGTAAAGTGGCCCTTGTCCAGATCCACAAGCCATCCAAGGCCGACTTCATGGGGCGAGCGATCGTAGTCCTTGCGAACTGCTGATTCGGCTGTATTGAAATCGAACCCGGGCATGACGAAGCCAGCTTCGATGCGCACTATTTCAAGTGCGGACAATCCCATTGCCTGAACGTCATATCGCCCCCGTACATCGAAGATCGCGTCCCACAACTGCAGCGCATCTGCGGGTTCTACCCATACTTCGTAGCCAAGGTCGCCGGTATAGCCGGTGCGAGAGACAGTGACCGGAACATCTCCACAACGCAGGTCTGCAAGATCGAAAGGCTTTAATTGATCCAGTCCGTCGATGCCTGCGGCCGTAAGTACCGAGTATGAAGTCGGGCCTTGAACCGCCAGTGCGGCCACGTCGTTTGTCTCCATTTCGATATGGACGTCAAAACCCATCGCGGACATAAACAACCAATCAAGTTGATGATGCTGCGAGCACAGGCGGTAATCGTCTTCGCCGAGCTGAAACAAAGTCCCGTCATCGATTACTCTGCCCTCGTCATTGCACCAGATAACGTACGTAACTCGTCCCGGCCTGAGCTTGGAGATGTCCCGTGTAACCAGTCGGTCGAGAAAGTCACGAGAATCCTTGCCCGTAATTCGATATTTCTCCATTGGTGTGAGATCCATGACCGCACATCCGCTGCGCACGGCAAAATACTCGATCGACAATTTGTCGACGACACGCGCGACCTTATAGGTATTCCAGGCCATCCACTCTTCGGTTGTTGACATGGCGTTGATGCGATCGTGGAAGGGCGTGCGCTGCAATGCCTGGCGAAAATGATCGTGATTGATCTTCATTTCGCTACCCCGATTTTGAGGACACGCTTCGCGGCGTTGCGGCCGGGGAGGCCGGTCAGGCCTCCGCCCGGATGACTGCCGGCGCCGCACAGGAACAGTCCTTCTATCGGTGTGTTGTACTGAGCAGCACCATGCAAGGGCCGCATCATGAAGGACTGATGAATGGAAAGTTCGCCATGGTGCCAGTGTCCCTCCACGGCGTGGAATTGTTCTTCGATATCCCGTGGTGTCAATAACTCGTGGTCGACAACCAGCGATTTCAGATTCGGAGAATACTGGCCAAGTTGTGAGATGACTTTGTAGGCGAAAGTGGTCTTCTGTTCCTCCCAGCCGCCTGCAAGGTCGTAAGGCACGTAGGATACGTTTACGGACATTACGTGATGGCCTTCAGGCGCAAGGGCGCTGTTGTGCAAACTCGGAAGCGTGATGTCGAGAACCGGATTTTCCGAGTACTCATTGTATTTGGAATGATTGAACGCACGCTCAATGTATTTCATCGATGGCGCGATTAGAAGGCGATCGCCCGTCTGTGATTCAGGCAGTCCGGTAAATTCCGGCTTGCCGCTGAGCGCAAGATGCAGCTTCGCGACGACTCCCGTGCCTCGAATCTGCGTCACACGATTAGCGAACATTGCGTCGAGCTGTGGCGCTCCGACGAGGGAAGTAAATGTGGAGCGTGGATCCGCGTTCGAAATGATGATCCTCGCTTTCAACATTTCCCCACTCGACAACTCCACGCCAAACGCTTTGCCGTTCTCGACAAGGATCTTTTCGACATGAGCATCGAGCCGAATTGTCGCTCCCGCATCTTCAGCGGATTGGGCGAGCGCATGCACCAGTTGAGTTTGTCCACCTGATTGCACGGACATGGGACCATTCCGTTCACCTTGCAAGCGCTGCAGCCAGGTCAGCACGGTGCCGGGAGTCCGTGGTCCCATTGCGCATCCCATGACTGCGTCAGCAGCAATGGCGCCTTTCAGGCGGTCATCTTCAAACACGTCGTTCAGAACATCATAAATATTGATCGCAGCAATTCGCAGAAATTCGTTCATTGCTTCGCGGCCGAGCCCCAATCGAATATTCCAGCCAAGTTTCGCCAGAGTGGTCATGTCTGCGAATTCCATGTCCCCGAGTCGAGGCGGCTTGTTGTCGAACAGCGGTCGTATGGCCTTCGCAAAAATCAGATGTTGTTTCCTGAAGCCCGGGTAGGCTTTCTCGTCCGAATCTGACAGACCCTTACCAGATACGATGTTTGTGCCAACTGTGAGGTGCTTGCCATTTGCATCAAGTGCGACCGTGTCAATTGCTTTGCCCGGTGCATACCCGAACTTCTCGAGCTTGAGATCGCGGCGCATCGTCGGACACACCGGATAAGCCGCATGCGCGAGTCCGGGAAAATGATAATTCTCACCGATCGTGCGTGGCGCGGACATACCGCCAGCGGCGTCGGCGGACTCAAGGCACAATACCTTCATCCCGGCGCGAGCAAGATAGGCAGCGCAAACGAGGCCATTGTGACCTGCACCGATAATGATCGCGTCTGTTCGGTTAGTCATCGCTGTACGCTTCCGGTGTCGAGTCCGGTTTCTTCAGATCGCGAAGTATCTCGCGAGCGGCGTTGGACCCAGGCGCACCCATAACGCCACCTCCCGGGTGCGTGGAGGAGCCGCACATATACATGCCTTTGACCGGCCCGCGGTATTGCGCGTAGCCAGGAAACGGGCGATTAAACGACAGCTGATCGAATGTCAGCTCGCCCTGGAAAATATTTCCTTCGGTCAGTCCCACGTCATCTTCCATGTCGCGGGGCGTGCGAGTCTCCGCATGCAACAACAGGTCTTTGAAGTCAGGGCTGTAGTCTGCAATCTGGTTGATAACGGCCTGTCCAAACTGATCGCGTTTCGCGTCGGTCCAACCACCCTCCGGCTCGAAAGGACAGTACTGCACAAAAACGGTCATCATATGTTTGCCGGGCGGGGCGAGGCTGGGGTCATACTGAGAAGGAATCAATGTGTCGCAGTAAGGATCAGCGGACCAGCGATCGTCCTTCCAGTCGTCATAGGCTTTTTCCAGCCGACCCAGTGTATCCGTGAAGTGCATGTGACCGAGGGTTAGTGGCGAGTCTTTCGGTAGCGATGGGAAAGAAGGCATACCGTCCAGCGCGATATTCACTTTTCCGGAGGAGCCGCGAATCTTGAATTTCTGTGCACGCTCCACCAGCTTCGGCGGCAAAACTGAGGCATCCATAATCTTCGTAAATGTGCGTTTTGCGTCGATGTTGGAAACGACGATTTTCGCCGGAATCTCCTCACCGGAAGCCAGCTGCACGCCGGTCACCTTATTGCCGGAAACGGTAATTTTCGTAACCTCAGCATCTGCTCGAATCTCGCCGCCATGCGATTGGAACGACGACGCAAGTGCGCCGGCGATGGCACCCATACCACCACGCGCAAATCCCCAGGAACCTATATTTCCATCGACGTCGCCCATTGCATGGTGGAGCAGCACGTACGCGGTGCCGGGCGAATAAACGCCCAGCCCGGTGCCGATAATGCTGCCGCCGGAGTAATGCGCGAGAATGGTTTCGTTCTCGAAGTAATTCTCAAGATATTCGGCGATCGACATCGTAAAGAAGCGAATGAATTCGTACATTTGTGATTCACTGAGTTCAAAGAACTTCTTCAACAGGTATGCAAATTCAAACACGTCACGCGGCCGGAAGGAACCAGGATCCGGTGGGGTCCTCAGCAAGAAATTGCGGATTAGTTTGCACCATCGCAACACATCGGCATCAAAGCGAATCACGGCGTCAGCATCACGAATGCTGTGGCGCATCAATTCGTGACGGCGAACGTTGGGATTGGTGTAACTACCGAAGAAATCGCCGTCCTGTTTGAACGTCATGCTGCTGATGAGCGGGATTACCTTCAAGCCATGCCGGCCGAGGTCGAGGGCGTTGTAAATCTCCGGACGAAAAAGGCTGCTGACGTAAGAACAGTTCGAATACTTCCAACCGTCGTACAGTTCCCGGGTAACTGTGGCACCGCCCAAATAAGGATTTTTTTCAACCACCAGTACGCGCAATCCCGCTTTGGCGAGAAATGCGGCATTGGTCAGTCCGTTGTGACCTGCACCAATGACGATGGCGTCGTAATCGTTCATCGGGTGATCCTGAAATTGATCCCGTCCAAATCTTAGATAGGTTTGTCGAACTGTCTCTAGGTACTTCCCACGTACTTTTGCTGTTACTGTCAAAATACACGGTGTTGCCGGCCTTGACGGCTGCATTTTTTCGCACTCTCCGGGCCGAACAAAAAATTTTATCGCATCACAATCTGTACTTCTGTGGAGCGTATAGGCGCGGTAGTTCAGTATGTGAACCAATGCTGACAATTGCACCACTGGAGAGGGGCTAACGCATGCTGGACAAAACCACGAAGGACTGGAAATCCGAGGCGGCAGGCCTCCAAATTGAGGGCCGTGCGTTCACTAACGGCCAATACCAGGATGCCCTGGCCGGGGAGACACGTGCGACGATATGTCCGGCCAATGGTCAGAAGCTGGCCGACGTGGCGAATTGCGGGACAGAGGATGCGGATCGCGCTGTTGAAGTTGCACGGGCCGCGTTCGAAAGTGGCGTCTGGGCGTCGATGGCGCCCGCTGATCGAAAAATGGTGCTGGTGCGGTGGGCAGAACTGATCGAGGACCATGCCGATGAAATCGCGCTGCTTGAGTGTCTCGATGTCGGCAAACCAATCGCCGACACCACCGGTGTCGATGTGCCCGCCGCTGCGCGCACAATCCGCTGGAGCGGAGAGGCAATCGACAAGGTATACGATCAGATTTCGCCAGCCCCGGCCGACTGTCTGGCGCTTATTCAGCGATTGCCCCTGGGGGTAGTTGCGGCAATCGTACCGTGGAATTTTCCGCTCTCTACCACCGCCTGGAAGCTCGCGCCGTCACTGGCCACGGGAAATTCTGTAATTCTCAAGCCAGCGTCAAATACGCCACTGTCGGCGTTACACATTGCAGGTTTGGCTAGCGAAGCGGGCTTACCGGATGGTGTGCTGCAAGTATTGCCGGGACCGGGAGGAAGCCTCGGCCGACACCTCGCATTGCACGCTGATATTGACGGGCTGACGTTTACCGGCTCTACAGAAGTTGGCAAGCAACTCATGCAGTATTCAGGTGAGTCGAACCTGAAGCGCACCTTCCTGGAACTCGGTGGCAAGAGCCCGAATATTGTGTTCGCCGACTCAAATCTGGAAAAGGCGGCCACGTTTGCCGCGATCGCAGTGTTCTATAACGGTGGCCAGACCTGCACAGCGGGTACACGATTGATCGTCGAAGAGAGTATCCGGGACCAGTTTGTCGAAATGGTCGTCGAACAAAGCAAAAACTGGATGCCCGGTGATCCGTTGGATCCAGCGACGAGGATGGGCCCCATGATCGATGCCGGGCAACTACAGACGGTAACGGATTACGTGGGTATTGGCCGTACAGAAGGCGCCTCACTGGTGGCCGGCGGCAGTCAGATTATGGAGGACTCGGGTGGTTGCTATCACGAACCGACCATTTTCGATGGCGTTCATAACGGCATGCGCATAGCCCAGGAAGAAATTTTCGGGCCGGTTATGTCGGTCATCGGTTTCAAGGATGCCGAGGAGGCGGTGGCGATCGCGAATGATTCAATCTATGGCCTCGCCGGAGCCGTGTGGAGCAACGATATCAATATCGCGCACCGGGTTGCGGCCGCTGTGCGGGTTGGAACGATGGGTATCAACAACTACTTCGGAGGTGACATCACGGTGCCGTTCGGAGGATTCAAGCAAAGTGGCAATGGACGAGATAAGTCGATTCACGCATTCGACGATTACACTGAACTTAAAACCACCTGGATTGAATTCGAATAGAAAAGTAATCTGATTGTTAGTGGTCGGGCGGCGGTGTTGCGCGTGCTCGCGCCGGTGTCCAGAATGGTTTTTGCGTGCGCGTACATCTTGCTACCCGACTGTAATGGCGTAGCTCTTTTTCGTAGTAAATTTCTGCCCACATTTCGCCATGCACGTGTTCTGTCCTGATCATAGCCAGCGCAATGTTCGCCTTTACCGCCGGTGACCACATCGCCGAAGTGATGTAGCCAATTTCTTTCGTGCAACGCTTGTCCTTATATATGTAGGAACCTTCGGGAGGCTTGTTACCCTCGATGTCGAGTTTGGTCAAGCTGTATTTCGATCCACGTTGTTTCTCTCTCAACAATGCGCTGCGACCATTGAAGTGCGGTTTGTTGAAATCGACCAACCAGCCCAGGTTCAACTCAAACGGCGTCTGGTCGTGCTCAAAGTGGACGGTCCTGAGTGCCTCATTGAATTCCATCCCGGGCATGATGAAAGCAGCCTCAAGCCGGGTCATATTGGTCGCGGCCTCACCGAAAGGCTGAATGCCGTAATTTTCGCCCGCAGCATAGAGATCATCCCACAGCTGGAGGGCGAGGGCGGACTGGATCCAGAGTTCGTAACCGAGATCACCAGTGAAGCCCGTTCGTGACACCATGAGTGTTTCGCCATGGAAGGGGAAGTGCATAATGTCGAACGGTTTTGCCGTGTCGATATTATCCAGCCCCATGTTCTTGAGCACGGCGCACGACGTCGGCCCCTGCAGAGAGAGTGCAGCCAGTTCGTCTGTCACATCCGTAACACTGACATCATCAAAACCAAATGCGCTCTTTTCCAGCCATGCAGAACACGGGCTACCACACGTCAGCATGAATTTGTCGTCGGCCAGCTTGAAAATCGTGCCGTCGTCGATCATGCGTCCATTGTCGGTGCACCAGACACAGTAAGCGACACGATCGAGCTTGAACTTCGTAACATCCCGGGTAACCATCCGGTTCAACATCGCTTCGGCATCGCGGCCTTGAATTTCGTATTTTTGCATTGGACAGATGTCGTAAGTCCCACAAGTATTGCGCACACAAAAATACTCGTACTCCGCATCGTAGTAATACTCCGCGAACTTGTAGCCATTCCACGCGGCCCATGCATCGCGGATGTTCAAAATCTCCTGCCTTGGATAGAAAGGAGACAGCTTCAGTCGCTCACCGGCGTATGGATCAGTTGTATTCATAATTTATTCGTCGTAGAAGTCATCTTCGGGCACAGTATTCGGACGCCGCAGATCCATGAGTATTTCGCGCGCCGCGTTAGCACCGCATACGGAGGAGACGCCTCCGCCCGGGTGAGTTGAGGATCCGCACATGTAGAGGTTCCTGACCGGCATACGATATTGCGCATAGCCGGGGAACGGCCGATTGAACAGCAGTTGATCGATCGTGAGCTCTCCCTGGAAAATATTGCCTTCCGTCAGCCCAATGTCCTCTTGCATATCGAACGGCGTATGAACGTCGACGTGTAAGATCAGGTCCTTGAACCCCGGGCTGTAACGTGCGATTTTATCGATGACAGTTTGGCCGAACTGATCGCGATCTTCCGGCGTCCATTGCCCAGTACTAAGTTCGGGCGGGCAGTACTGCACAAAATTCGACATCCAGTGCTTGCCGGGAGGTGCGACGGTCGGATCCCAGGCCGACGGAATGACCCCTTCGTAAACGGATCGTCGGAAAAGCGACCGTGCTTCCAGCAATCGTAAGCCCGCTCCATGGTTTCCAGCGACCCTGTGAAGGTCAGTCCGCCGCAATTGATGTAGCGGTTGTCGGGCAAACCCGTGAATTTCGGCATCCCCGACAGGGCGATATTGACCTTGCCGGACGACCCACGAATCTTGAATTTGTCGGCTTTCTCGTAGATGCCTTCCGGCAGGTCATTCCTGTCCATGATGCGCGTAAACGTCCGCTTCGCATCCAGGTTTGACACGACAATTCCTGCGCGGATCTCGTCTCCGTTCTCGAGCACGACACCGACGGCCTTGCGATTTTCAACCAGTACCTGCTTTACTCCGGCGTTGGTCCGAAGCTCGCCACCGTGTTGTTGCAGTGCACTGGCAAGGGAATCTGATATGGCGCCCATGCCACCACGTGGCAGTCCCCATGCACCGATGCTGCCATCGACATCGCCCATAACGTGATGCAGCAAGATGTACGAGGATCCAGGCGAGTAAACACCAAGCGCTGTACCGATAATACCTGCACTGGCCATCGCGGCCTTAACCAAATCACTCTCAAAATAGTCGTCGAGAAATTCAGCTGCACTAATCGTGAAAAAGCGGACGTATTCGTAAATTTCTTTTTCGCCCAGGTTCCAGAGTTGCTGTGCGAAAAACAGTAATTCCTTAATATCCCGTGGCCGAAATGACGTTGGATCGGGCGGAGTGCGCATCAATGTCTTGCGGATGAGCTGCGCGTAGCGAGTCAGGTCCGCCTGGAAGCGATGCATCGCATCTGCGTCGCGCGGTGAGTGGCGTTTTAGCTCAAGGTGCGCCGCCTCTTCGTCGTGATAAGAAAAAAATCTTTCGTCGCCATCACCGAAATTGACGGTTCCGAGGTAGGGTACGATCAGCAGGCCATGCCTGGCGAGGTCGAGGTCGCGGTGTATCGCCTGCCGCATCATGCTGCAAACATACGAATAACTCGAGTACATCCAGCCCTCGTGAAGTTCCTGAGAACAGGACGCGCCGCCGATGAAGTTATTTTTTTCAAGCAGGACGACATTGAGTCCTGCCTTGGCGAGGTACGCGGCGTTTGTCAGGCCGTTATGACCTGCACCGATAATGATAGCGTCGTAGTTATTCATCGCAGGATCTCGCGTGCGGCGTTGTGTCCGGCGGCACCCGTGATGTCGCCACCAGGATGACAACCCGCGGCGCACAGGTGCAAGCCGGGTATCGGTGTGCTGTACTGCGCTGCCTCATACGTCGGTCGCATCATTAGCATCTGGTCCATCTTAAAATCGGCGTGATGCCAGTGACCACCCGTTACGCGGTAATGTTGTTCCAGGTCCACGGGCGTCAGAAACTCCTGATGCAGAATTTGCTCACGAATACCAGGCGCATATTGAGCCAGCATGTCAATAGTCCGCTCGCAAATCTGATCACGGGCTGAATCGGTCCATCCTTCCTTGAGTCGGTATGGCACGTACATGACGTGAGCCGACAGCACATGCTGCCCCGCGGGCGCGAGGGATGCGTCGTGCACACTCGGAATAACGATTTCCATGACGGGCTTTTCAGGTAATTCGCCGTGCTTGGCATGGTCATATGCGAATTCGATGGCATCCATGTCCGGCGCTATGATTATGCGTCCGTCGGCTCGATCGAGCCGGTCGAATTCGGGCAACCCATTCAATGCGACGTGTAATTTTGCGACGAAGCCATCGCATCGCAAGCGCCGAATCCGGTTCGTGAAACCAATTTCGAGGTGCTCGACACCCACGAGTTTCAGGAAGGTTCGGCGTGGGTCAGTTGCCGAGATGATGCGATCCGCCTTGATCGTCTCGCCGTCGGCCAGTTGCACGCCCTTGGCGAGGAGGCCGTCGCCATTGCCATCGATCAGTACGCGATCAACCCCGGCATTGCATCTGATTTCGGCGCCCGATGCGGTTGCGGATGCAGACAACGATTCGACCAGGCCATTAACACCGCCCGCGGGAATGGCGTGGGCGCCCCTGGATTCCTCAGCCATGCGATAGAGCAACGCGAGAACTGCACTGTTGGGTGATCGTGGCGCCATTTTCGATCCGATGACTCCGTCCCAACTTAATGTCGCCTTGAGGATGTCATTGTCAAAATACTCATCCATCAGGTCCCGCGCCGGAAGAGTGGCAATCCGCATGAATTCCCGCATATTCTCTTTGCCCATGCGGCGAATGTTGAGGCCAAGGTGTGCAAAGGTCATTAGATCGGCGAGGTTGCTGCTGCCGATGCGAGGCATCGTCTTTAGCCAAAACGGCTTCAGCATGTCAGCAAAACGATGCATGAGTCGCGAGTAGTCCTGATAGGCGTCGGCGTCGTCGCTGCTGGTGCCGCTCAGAGAGCCCTTGTGCACGACAACGTGCTGGCTATCGGCACTCAATCCAATCGTTGGCAACGTCTCTGTTGTAGCCTCAAAACCATGTGCTGCAAGATTGAGGTCACTGGCGACATTCTGCGAGAAGTGGCTGATTGAGTGTGCGACCGAGGCGTGAAAACCGGGGTGGAATTCGCGGCTTGCACCAAGCCCGCCAGGCGTATCGGATGCCTCCAGCACAAGTACGCGTTGGCCGCTCTTCGCCAGATAGGCAGCACAGACCAACCCGTTGTGTCCTGCCCCAATAATGATTGAGTCGTAGTGAGCCGAGCCGTCACTCACTCTTTGCGTCTGCTGGTTCATAGCAAATCTTTCATTTTGTAGTACAGCATGCCCAGGGCAATTATCTGACTGCCCATCCATTGTGAGCCCGGAAGCCGAAAGTGTTTCATATCCGCGAACAAGTCAAACTTCTCCATCGTGCCGGTAACAGCATCAGAAACAACTTCACCCAAAGTGTGCGTTGCGTTCACGCCGTGACCCGAATAGCCGTGGCAGTAGTAAACGTTGTCGTTGATTCGGCCTACGGCCGGGATGCGATTCAGCACGATACCGACCATCCCGCCCCATTCGTAATCGATCCGCACACTTTCGAGCTGAGGGTATAGCTTAAGCATGCGGGGCCGGATGTAAGCCTCGATGCTGGCGGGTTCACGGCCCGAGTAATTGCAGGTGCCTCCAAACAGCATGCGCTTGTCGGCTGACAGCCGGTAATAATTCACGATCTCGTTCGCGTCGCAGACGCAGATGTCCTGTGGATTGATCTCATTGACCACTTCTTCCGACAGGGGCTCTGTGCCGATGACGTAGGTACTGGCCGGGAAGACCAGGTTGGAGAGGTGCTTTGGCTCCAGCTTGCTGTAGGCGTTGCCGGCCAACACCACGGCATCAGCTTCCACGGAACCAGTGGCAGTTTTCACCTTTGGGCGGCTGCCATGCTCGATGCCGGTGACGGGCGACTGCTCAAATATCTGCGCGCCGAGCCCGTGTGCCGCCCGTGCTTCGCCAATGCAAAGATTCAACGGATGCAGGTGGCCGTCACGGTAGCAGGCGAAGCCACCGATATAGGCATCGGTACCCAACATCGCACGGGTCTTGTCTTTGTCCCACAATTCATACTTGTAGGGAAAGTCATGCCGCTCACGTGTAGCGGCATATTCTTCCAGGTCGACCATCTGCCGCGGTTTCAAAGCAGTTTCAACGAAACCGCTCTTCAGATCGCAGTCGATTGCGTACTTCTCAACCCGGTCATAGATAATATCGTTGCCGCGCCACCTTAAGTCCCACAGCATTTTGGCGATGCCGTTACCGTGCCTTTTTTCTATCTTGTCCAGTCCGCTGATGCCGTTGATCAGATGCCCGCCGTTCCTGCCGGAAGCGCCCCAGCCGACCCGATTGGCTTCGACGAGTGCAACCGAGTAGCCACGTTCGGCCAGGGTCAGGGCAGTGGAAACACCGGTAAAGCCGGCCCCAACCACGCAGATATCCGCCGACTTGCTGCCTTCAAGCACCGGGTAGTCGGTGATTTCATTGGCCGTGGCGGCGTAGTACGAGCCCGTGTGTTCCTGTTTCTGGTTGATTGCTTTCATCACTATCTTCGAATACAGCAATAACATTTTTATTTATATCAACTGATCGGTATAATACAGGCATAATTGCCAATGTCAATATGGGTCTGCCCCAGCAACGTAGGAACGCGGCCATGCCAAAAATCGTAGATCACGATATGCAACGTGTGAAATTTGCCGAAGCGGCGATGAGCCTGATCGCCAAGGATGGTCTCGAAGGGGTGACCATGCGGGCAGTGGCTGCCGAGGCCGGCCTGTCATACGGTTCGCTGTTCCACTATTTCAATTCCAAGGACGAACTGCTGATGCACGCCGTTCGTCACACGACCTCGCTTCAGACCAAACGGATCAACGAATACACCAGCCAGTATTCCGGGCTGAAAGCACTTGAACACCTTCTTTGTGACGACTCGATCATCAGCGAGACTTCCAGGGATGACTGGATGGTCTGGATGACATTCCTGTACAAGGCGGCGTTGCAGCCGTCCTTCGCTGAAACCTATGCCGAGCTGATTGACGGCTGGCAGGCGAGAATCGTGCGATTACTGGAGGACGCACAACAAGCCGGTGAGATTCGCAGCGAACTGGACGTCGGCTTTGAAGCAATCGCCATATGGGCATATTCGTCCGGAATTGGCCAATTGAGTCTGCTGCATCCCGACCTGTTGCCGGTCAAACTACAGAAGCAGCTGATTGCCGCTTATCTCGAGAAGCTCCGCGCAGATTGACCGATTCGGGTCGCGCAACAGGATGCTGGCTGACACCGGCCAGCAAGAGGAGTTCTTGGGAAGGCGCAAGGCTTATTCTTCGGTTGAGCTAGTCGGAAACGATTGCCGTTGCCTCGATCTCAACCAGAAATACTGGTCGCGCCAATCGCTCGATCTGTACCAGGGTGCTGGCAGGTGCCCCTCCGGTCCAGTATTCGCGGCGAATGTCGCCGGTTTGCATGAACGCGTCAATATCTGTCGTATAGATGGTGACTTTGACAACGTTAGAGAAATCCGCTCCCTGGCTGGCGAGTACCTTCTTCATATTCTCCAGTACCTGCCGAACCTGAATATTCATGTCACCGTCGCCGATGACATTGCCGTCCGCATCGGCCGATACCTGGCCAGACAGAAAGAGCAGATTGTCATGTCTGACGACGTGGGTATACGTGGTGGGTTGCGACATCCCCTCCGGATTGATTCGCAAGATTTCCTGAGCTCCGGCAGAAACTGCGAAGAAGAAAGCAAGGCAAACAAGTGTGATTTTCATAGGGGTGACTCCTGTTGGAGATGGACTTTGAGGACGACAAGGAGATAGTAAACGCTTGGCTATTGCTCAAGCCAGCCGGGATCGGCCGGAAACCCGTGATATTGTTGACCAACTCGCCGGTGGAAAACGCCAAATGAGCCAATTCTTCGAAGAACTGAAACGCCGCAGTGTATTTAGAGTAGGCGCCGCCTACCTGGCGGTTGCCTGACTGCGAATTAAGTATTCCTTGAGATGCCCTCGACCATATGCGCACCTGGAATCATTGAATGGGCGAGCGTCGAGCTGAGGAGTGCGAAGCGTTTATCCAAACACGCGAGCGCTACTCCACAGATGCCCTCAATCAGAAACTGAAACCGACTTCCACTCCAACCCGCCGGCGAGCATTTGGATGATCAAAGGAGCCGCCAAATTCCGGCGCCGGAATCACTTCTTCCAGGTATTTTTCGTCGGTCAGGTTTGAAGCAAATGCGGTGACTGACCAATTTTCTCCCTGCAGGCCGGCGCGGAGATTGACTGTTGCATAGGCATCGCGCTGGGCGACAGAGTATTCTGCTGTACCCAGTGCACCGGCGCCTGCCCCAAATCCCATCTCAAACAGTGGCATAAAGATCGTCGGGCGTAGGCCCTCTTGCACTGTGTGGAACCAGGTCTCGCCGATAAATTGCGCGTCGACTCTCGCGAAAAAATTCAGCTCGCTTGATATTGGAAAGTTAAAATCTCCGCCGACATTGATAGTGTACTCAGGCGTATAGGGCGATTCATTGCCAACAGTGTCGGAACGCGAACTGTTCCTTTTGATCTCACTGTCAGTAATGTTTGCGCCCGCATAAAACCTCAAATTGTCATTAGCGTAGTAGCTGGCGTCCAATTCGACGCCAGTGATCTCAACTTCATCCACATTGGAGACCACTCGCAGCAGCCCAAACGTGCCAACGAAAAACTCGAAAAACTGCATATCATCGACTTCGGTATAATAAGCTGCGCCGTTCAGCAGAAATCGACCATCGAGAAATCTTGACTTGAAGCCCAGTTCGAATGCGCTGGAAGTTTCCTCGTCATAATCATCGGTAATGACCGGCAGCGGCACGCCCAAATCGTCGGCGAAAAAGATGCCAAGTGCGTTTCCACCATTGATGAACCCATTGATGAAAATATCGACTGTTGCTTGACTGCCCGAGTTGTTGAACCCCCCAGCCTTGAAACCGACGCCCCAGCTGCCGAACAGTGTCGTGTTGTCGCTTGCGTCCCAACTCAGCGATACTTTTGGTTGCACTTCCGAAAAGCTCTCATTCTTGTCCGGAATCACACCGGTCGGATTGATCAGGCTGCTAAGGCCCGGGTTCAACGGATCGTCAAAGACCGTGTCGAAGTTCAGGTCAATGATGTTCTGCGTAACATTGGTTGGTACCAGGCTGGAAACGTCCCGATCCTCATCGTCATAACGCAGGGCAAACGATACTTCCGTTTTGTCGTTGATGTCATATTCAATTTGCCCGAATACCGAGATAACCGCGGTATCGAACTGATCGTGGGTCAAAGACGCGGTGCTGTTTGGGCCGCCAACCTGAAGCAGTCCCCGGATCGGAGCAGAACCACTATCGCGATTGAGCGAGACACCGACTTCACGACTGATATCCAGAAAATAGACGCCACCCATCCAACGTAGTCTCTGGTCGTCCGCCGACGCGAGACGAAGTTCGAAACTCACATCTTCCTGATTTCGGACCTGCTCCTGAAGACCGTCACAGGTCGTCGGTGTGTATGCGCCCAGGAACGAACCGTTTGGATCGAAGATGACGCCGTTCGGTGTCGCGCCGATGAATTGAGGCGCCAGCAGATTAATTTGACCACTCAGGGCCGTGACCGATTGCTGACAGACCAGGTCATTGGCATAGAATCCAAAAGCCGCCGAAGTACCGTCGGACATAAGATTATTTTCGTTATTACTGTAGAGCGCCCAACCCGTCAGTGTTGAGCCCCCGGCCATGTCGTAGTCAAACCTGCTGGAAATTTCAAACACCTCCTGATCGTTGTCGGAAACCGGATTGGCCTGGAACAGAAAATCGAAATCATTGACATTTTGGTATGCTGCCGACGGACCGGGGGGGGCGGCGAAAACAGGCAGATGAAAAACCGAATTGAAAGTAATGGACGATGCATCGACTTCGCCATAGCGGATTTTCGTGTCAATGCTCAGAGACTCGCTGGCATCCCATACCAGGCGGCCCTGAATGTCGGAACTCTCAAAGGCATCTACTGTGGGCGCGTTATTCTGAAAACTGTTTCTATAGAATCCGTCTGATTCGCGATAGTCCGCTGACAGGTTGAAATACAACTGATCTTCAATCAGCGGCCCGGAGTAGGACACGAAACCGTTAAGGGTATCGTCTTCGGCAAAACTCGCTCTGCCGTTGAACTCGGTCTCATTGCCTGGCTTGGCAGTAGTGACAATGATTGCACCGGCCGCAGCGCTGCGACCGTAGATTGCGCCTTGTGGTCCTTTGAAAACTTCGATCTGCTGCAAATTAGTGTATTCGCGATTAAACGCCGCAGGATTGGTGTGGAGAATGCCATCAACCAGGAAGGCGAAACTGGTTTCCGCATCTCGTGCACCGTTGATACCGCGGATATTGACTTGCGTATCGCCGACTTCGGCCGCATTAACCATGGTGACGCCCGGGGTCAGGGCGATGAAATCTGCCGCACGCCGCACACCTGCGCCCTCGAGCACACTTGTGGTCAATGCCGTTACCGTGCCCGGAACATCTCGTATGCTTTCAGTTCTGCGCCTCGCGATGACAGTGATTTCCTCCAGCACGAATTGACTGTCACCCTGTTCTTCCTGCGCCTCTGCGATGCTCGGCGACAGCATTTCTGTAGCCGTAAAAATGAGCAAAGCTATGCCGATCGTTGGTAAAAAAGAATGTCTCATGAGTACTGTCCCAGTTAATGCCGTATTAGCGAGTTCAAACCTGCGATGACTGATTTTATCCGCTGGGCCTTTTTCGTTGCCCAAAGCGAGTGCAATGCGATTGAACCGGATTGAGTGAATATTCGATTTACAGAATATAATCGCATTTTTGTATACAATTTCGCCAATATATACTTGACGTCATCAATGAGTCAATGAAATGCCTCAGTATTGTATACAACTGAGGAAATACGGCTTACGGCTCCCGTCGCCGTTTGCTGTGAAAGGCCCTACGCGCAGCCATTACGTGCGAACGCATCACTGACTCGGCCCAGTCACCGTCGCCAGCCTCGATAGCTTCGACTATTTCCATGTGATGATGGGCGCTGCGGTTCAGGTCATCGCCATCGTAGTCGCGAAACGTTTGCAGCACCAAAGGCGCGCTTGAAATCGTGGCCAGTGTCGCCTGCAGTCGGGTGCTGGCCGCGGCCTGTTGCAGATGGCGATGAAACTGGCTATTGAGGTCGGCGATTCGTTCGAGATAGCCGGGCGAGCTTTCGGCTGCTTCCTGGCACTGACTTTCGGCCAGACAGCGCAATTGCCGTATGTCTTCCGCGGTCGCTTTGTCAGCGGCGAGGCGGGCGCCGTAGCCCTCAAGCATCGCCCGTAATTCGAATATGTCCTCAGCGTCCTGATCGCTCCAGCTAGTGACGAAAGCGCCCTGGTGTGGCAGTAAACGTAGCAGCCCTTCAGCTTCAAGGCGTCGCAAGGCTTCCCGAACAGGTGTGCGACTGACACCGGCAGAAGCAGCAATGTCCTGCTCCGTGACCCGGGTGCCAGGAGGGAATATCCCCTCAATGATCCCGGCCCGCAATGTATTGTATGCCTGTTCCGCCGCTTTCATGATGACAACGATCGCCTCGTCGCGAAAGTCGGGCCGGCCGGGGCTGTTCCGAATAGCTGTACATTAGTTGTATACAAAATTTGAATCCAAATAACTGTTTGTTGCATGATCTGGACGAAATGGAGCATGATTGTATACCATTGCCCGCCTGATCATTAAAAATTGCACCAAAATAAGATCGTATCGGTTGTCACGGGCAACCCGCAACCAGCACATACGCCGACAGCACGCCAAGTCAGCTGAGGAAAATATGCATCGCAAACCGGAAGCCAAAGGACCATTGACTGACATCAGGGTGATCGAGCTCGGTCAGCTGATCGCAGGCCCTTTTTGTGGGCAGTTGATGGCAGATATGGGTGCCGATGTCATCAAAGTCGAGCCGCCGGGTACCGGCGACCCGATGCGGGCCTGGGGGCGCGGCGAATTTCCGCTCTGGTGGACGGTTTGTGCTCGCAACAAACGATGTATAACGGCCAATCTGCGGGAGACGGAAGGTCAGGATCTTGTGCGCCGGCTTGTCGCAAAGTCAGACATGCTGGTCGAGAACTTCCGGCCAGGCACGATGGAGCGCTGGGGCCTCGGCTATGAGGAACTGTCGGCAATCAATCCTGGTTTAATCATGATCCGGGTTTCCGGCTACGGACAATCCGGTCCGTATGCGTCTCGAGCAGGCTACGCTTCCATTGGCGAGGCAATGGGTGGAATGCGTTATCTGTGCGGCGATCCCGACCGACAGCCCAGTCGTGCGGGCATTTCGATCGGTGATTCACTGGCGGCTATTTACGCCTGTATGGGCGCTCTGTCCGCGCTACACCACAGGGATCGGACTGGCGAGGGTCAGGTCATCGATGCATCGATTTACGAATCGGTGCTGAGCGTTATGGAAGCAACGATACCGGAGTACACCGTAAGCAACTATATTCGCGAGCGAACCGGCGCTACGTTACCGAATGTCGCACCGTCCAATATATACACCTGTGCCGATGGTGTCTTCCTGATAGCAGCAAATCAGGACACAGTTTTTGCTCGTTTGTGCGAAGCATTGAACATGCCGGAGTTATCGTCAGACGAGCGCTTCCGCACGCACACCGCTCGCGGCGGCAACATGGAAGTGCTTGATGGCATTATCAATGACTGGTGCAGGAACAAGACGGTTGACGAAGTCGCAGCACTGATGGAAATGCATGGCGTGCCTGCCGGGAAGCTATACCGGGCACCAGAAATGATCTCGGACCCACATTTCGCGGCGCGTGAATCCATCGTCGATACGCCGACGCCTGGGTGGCCAGATTTGAAAATGCAAAACGTCTTCCCGAAGATGTCGAAAACGCAGGGTGAGATTCGCTGGACGGGCGCAGAAACGCTCGGTGCCCACAACCAGGAAGTCTATAAAGAGTTATTGGGGCTTGATGAGGAAGAAATGCAGGCGTTGGCAGGAAAGTCCATAATTTAGAGCTGTCTTGGATACTGCAGCGAATCGGTTGAATTTAAATAATCAGGGGACAAGCAAATGTCGTTTCGTCTTGGAGTTGATGTCGGTGGTACGTTTACCGATCTGTTGTTGGTCGATGAATCGTCTGGACAAACCTACATGGCCAAGGTGCTATCCACACCTGAAGATTCGTCAATCGGAGTACTCAACGGCATTGATCGTATTTGTGAAGAGTCTGATATTGACGCGACACAGGTTAATCAGGTCATGCACGGTACGACCGTTGCGACGAATGCGGTTCTAACGCGCAAAGGCGCCAAAGTTGGTCTGATAACGACGAAGGGCTATCGGCAGGTTCTGCAGGTCGCACGATCGTTTTGTCCCGGTGGTCTCGGTGGTTGGGTCAGCTACATGAAAGCGCCGCTATTGGCGCCGCTTGAACTGACAATAGAAGCCGATGAGCGAATGGATGCTGAGGGCAACGTTGTCAAGCCACTTGATGTCGACACATTGCGCCGTGATGTGAGGGCGCTGGCAGAAAAGGGCGAAGTCGAAGCGCTGACAATCTGTCTGCTGAATTCCTACATCAATGGTGAGCATGAAGAACAGGTGCGCGATGTTGCGCAGGAGGTCTTCGCCGATATACCTATCTCGATCAGCAGTACAGTCGTTCCCGAGATGCAGGAATATGAGCGCACCGAGACGACGGTCGTTAACTCCTATGTGCGACCGCAGGTTTCCAAGTACGTAGGCAACCTACAGACATCGCTGGAAGAACGATTGGGCGACGACGTCAACCTCGCGATACTGCGGTCTGATGGTGGTCTTGCGTCAGCCCGTGCGTCCCGCGAATCGCCGGTTAACCTGTTGTTATCCGGTCCGGCGGGAGGTGTGGCCGGTGCTATGTATTTCTGCAAACGTGGGGGCTTTGAGAATATTTTGACGTTCGATATGGGCGGTACGTCAACAGACGTTGCCCTTATTCAAAACGGTCAGGCAAGAATTCGCCGCGAAACGCGCGTCAGCGACATCATGGTGCGCGCGCCATCTGTCGACGTTCGTACGATCGGTGCCGGGGGCGGTTCAATTGCTTTTAGCCCAGAGCTCACAAAGGCCCTGCGCGTCGGCCCGGACTCTGCAGGTGCTGATCCAGGCCCCGCCGCCTACATGAAAGGTGGCGACAGGCCGACCGTCTGCGATGCCAATGTTGTCCTTGGCTATTTGCCGTCCGACGTTAAATTGGGCGGCGCTATGAATATTGATCGGGATGCCGCGGTAACGGCCGTGCAAACGGTGGCTGATGCAATGAATATTGAACTGATGGCCGCCGCCGAGGGCATCATCAAGATCGTTAATGAGTCGATGCTCGGTGCATTGCGACTTGTATCGGTCGAGCAAGGCTACGATCCGCGGGACTTTGCGCTCGTCGGGTTCGGTGGCGCCGGCCCATTGCACGCGAACTCGCTGGGCGTTCTGAGTGGATCCTGGCCCGTCATAGTGCCCCCGGGTCCTGGCGTACTTTGTGCTTATGGTGATGCGACGACACGAATTCAAGATGAGGCATCGCAGACGTACGTTGCACGTATTGACGAGCTTGAGGCTGGTGAGTTGATCAGCCAGCTCGACACGTTGCGTGCGCGTGCGAGTAAGTCGTTTGAGGCAGATGGCATTTCGGCTGACCAGCAGGAAGTTAGTTATCAGGCAGACATTCGTTATGCAGGCCAGGCTTTCCAGCTTTCGCTGCGAGTTACGACGGACGATTTGCAAAGCAAGGGTCTTGAAGTACTGACCGATGAGTTCGATCGTCAACACGAACAGCTGTTTACGTTCGCGCACGGCAAGGATCACGAGATCGTAATGATTCGCGCAATCGTCAAGGCGAAGAGCAGCCTCACTGCAGACCTCAAGGAAGTCAGCGACAAAAAGACCAGGCTTGAGGACGCAAAGATTCACGACACCAGGTTCTATCACGAGACGGAGTGGCACGACGCCGTCATCTATGATCGCGGCAGTCTCGGTGTAGGTACAGTCATCGACGGACCGGCGATCGTCGTCGAGATGGACTCGACAACCCTTATATTGTCAGGACACGCCGCGACGGTAGACGAAGTCGGCAATCTTCTGATTAACCCAGCTTAGGCGAGGAGTTCGAAATGACAGCCAAAATTATTGAAACAAACTCCACGCCGTTCGAAATCGTTGACGTCGATACGGTTACGGTAGATATCATAGAAAATGCCTTACGAAATGTACGCGTCGAAATGGACGCGGTTCTCTTTCGTACAGCGATGAGCCCAGGTATCCGGGAGCAGGGTGATTGCTTCCCGATGGTGGCGAATCGAGACGGTAAGATGGTCGTCGGCCAATTCGGCTCGTTCATTCGCGGCTTCATGGATGCCTATGAAGGTGAGATCGAAGAAGGCGACATCGTCCTGACGAATGATCCGTACATGTGCAATGCGGCTGTGTCACACCTGCCCGACTGGATCGTACTTGTGCCGATTTTCAAAGACGGCCGCCACATGGCCTGGTCCGCGATGTTCGGCCACATGTCCGACAACGGTGGCATGGTGCCGGGATCAATTCCGATCAGTGCCGAGACGATTTTTCAGGAGGGTATTCGCATTCCACCGACCAAGCTCTATAAGAAAGGCGAGCTGCAGAGTGATGTGCTCGAGTTGATCCTGCATAACGTACGTACGACCGAGTGGAATCGCTTCGACCTCAATGCGCTGGTCGCGGCCTGCAGGACGGCAGGCAAGCGCTGCATTGAAATTGCTGAGCGATTCGGCGACGACACGTTTTTTACGACCATGCAGATCATGCTTGATCGAAATCTCGAAGCAATGCGTGCAATCATCAACATGATCGTCCCCGAGGAGCCGCAATATTTTGAGGACTATGTCTGTGATGATGGCGTTGGAAAGGGACCCTATAAGATCGCCTGCAAACTTTGGCGCGAAGGCGATGTGGCGATCTTCGACTTCGCAGGTACCGATCCACAGGCCAAGAGTTCCATCAATTTCTTTCTGAGCGAAGATATGTTCAAAATGTTCTTCGGTTCGTTCACAATTAATCTATTCGACCCGCACATTCTCTTTAATGACGGTTTCTACGAGCTCGTTGATGTGCGTATCCCGAATGGCAGTCTTCTCAAGCCGAAATTTCCTGCTGCACTTTCTGGCCGGACGCATGCGCTAGGGCGGATATTCGACGTCATGGGAGGTGTGCTGGGCCAGGGTGCGCCGGATGCGATGAATGCAGCCGGCTTTTCGGACAGTCCGCACTTGTTCTTCTCCGGTTATGACAAGAAAGGCGAGTGGTTCCAGTTGTTCCAAATTGGCTTTGGTGGCATTCCTGGCCGGCCGATCGGCGACGGTCCGGACGGGCACTCGTTGTGGCCGGGATTCACCAACGTACCGAACGAATTCATTGAGGCCTATTTCCCCTTACGCATTGTGAAGTACGAGCCGATCGCCGACTCTGGTGGTGCCGGGCTACACAGGGGTGGCAACGGACTTTCCGTGGCCTACGAATTCCTTGTTGACGGGCAGGTCGGTATTCATGATGAGCGCTGGCTCACATATCCATGGGGTGTGCGTGGTGGTGATCCGGGTATGCGTTCAACCAAGAAACTTGTGAGCGCCGACGGCAGTGAAAAATGGTTGCCAGCCAAGTGCGACGGCGTCAACGTAAAACAGGGTGACGTCCTTTACTTCAATACCTGGGGTGGCGGCGGTTGGGGAGACCCTATGGAGCGCGACCCCGAGTTAGTCAGAGTTGACGTCAATCGCGGGATCGTAACGAAAGATGGTGCGAAGCGTTACGGCGTTGTTATTGACGACGATGGTGCCGTGGATCAGCCGGCGACAACCAAACTCAGGGAAGAAATGCGAAGTGCTCGTGGCGAACAGGGTCTGTTCAATTTTGGCGGTACTATTGAGGAAATAAAATCACTTTCACTGGAGGAGACACACTTACCACCGCCAGAGACGCCCGTGTTTTCAAACTAGGCTGGGCATCATGCTGACGGAACAACTCAATGCCCCCTGAATTGAGCGCCGAGCGATCCATTGATTGCTGCTGCTATTGCGACTGCAGGTAAACGATGTGACCCAAGACCTTTCCGTGAATTACAAGAAGGCTTACGACAACAAACTAGGCTTCGGACAACACCCGGCGCTGATCCTGGTCGATTTTGTGAAGGCCTACTTTGATGACCATTGCGCGTTATATGCTGAAGTCGAAGATGCGTTGGCTTCGGCACTACGGGTGCGCGAGGCTGCACGGGAAGCCAGCATACCGGTAATTTATACCAATGTCGTTTATGAGGAAGGCGGAGCCAATGGCGGCGTATTCTTCAGGAAAGCCCCGGTATTAGAGAATTTTGTCGCCGGTAATCCGATGGGTGACTGGGCCTCGGACTTGCAGCCGTCGAGTGACGAATTAGTGATTTCAAAACAATATCCCAGCGCCTTTTTCGGCACCTCGCTAGCGTCGACCCTGAATGTCATGGGCGTCGATACACTAATCATTACAGGCGTGACCACCAGTGGTTGCATACGAGCGACCTGTGTCGACACCATGTCGCATGGTTTCATTCCAATTGTTGTCGCAGACGCCTGTGGCGACCGGCATGAAGCGCCGCACAAGGCGAATCTTTTCGACATGAATGCCAAGTACGCCGATGTTGTCGATGAAGCCGAAGCGATTGAATATCTGAAGCTGCATGGCAATAACTGATGGTCATGGATCACGAATTGTGACGTCGCCGGTAATAGACATTGTCGAGGTCGGCCCGCGTGATGGGCTACAGAGTGAGCCCGAGGTGCTCTCGACACAAAACAAGGTTGAATTCATCGCTCGCGCCGTCGATGCCGGTATCCGACGACTCGAAGTCGCCAGTTTTGTACATCCCAAAAAAGTGCCGCAAATGGCAGACGCCGAGGCGCTGCTGGCGAACCTGCCGTTGCAAGACGATGTGTCCTACATCGGCCTGGTCATGAACGAGCGAGGTCTGGACCGCGCTCTTGAGACGCCAGTGCACGAAATTGGCATGGTCGTCGTTGCCACAGATACCTACAACCAGAGAAACCAGGGTGTGCCGACTAATGAATCGATTGATGCATGGCTGAAAATTGCAGCGCGGGCCAAAGCAAACGGGAAGATTGTCAACGTCATGATTTCATCTGCGTTCGGTTGCCCGTTCGAGGGTGAGGTATCGCCCGGTCGTGTTGTCGACATCGCCAAGAGAGTAATGGAAGCGGATCCCGCGGAGTTGGGTATTGCCGATAGTATCGGTGTCGCAGTACCAAATCAGGTGAATGATTTACTGGGAATACTGCGGGACGAGATTGGCCCGATTCCGTTGCGCTGTCATTTGCACAATACGCGTAACACCGGTCTCGCAAACGCGCAGGCGGCTATTGATGCCGGCGCCGTATCGATAGACGCAAGTATCGGCGGCATCGGTGGCTGTCCGTTTGCGCCGGCGGCCACTGGCAACATTCCAACCGACGATCTTTTGTATTTGCTGAACCGCTCTGGCATCGAAACTGGTGTATCACTCGATAAGATCATCGCTACCAGCGAGTGGCTGGAGCAGCAACTCGGCCGGCGTGTTCCGGCGATGCTGCCAAAAGCCGGCATCTTTCCAAATGTGTCGAATGACTCCCACTAGAATATTTGCGTCGCATCGGTCGGCACGAGTTGGGAACTCGTTGACATTGGTGTTACGGGAGTCTTGATGGCTATGTTGAAAAGCGTTCACCACGTTAACTTTATCGTCTCCGATCTCGATGCTGCGGTACAGAATTACGAAAGTATCCTGGGCCTCGGTCCGTTCAAACACGAAGAGCTTCCGGAACGCGGCGTCTCGACGGCGCGTGTCCTGGTCGGGGACGTATGGATAGTGCTTGTAGCGCCACAGAGCGAGGACTCCATCGCAGGCCGCTACCTCAGGGATCACGGTGAGGGCTTTTTCCTTATGTCCTTCGGCGTCGACAATCTGGATCAGGCCGTGGCCGAACTTGCACAGCGCGGCGCAATATCGGCCGACACAATAGCGCGCCCAGGCATCCTCGGTTGGCAGGTCGTTGACCTCGACACTCAAAACAGCCTTGGTGTTGGATTTCATTTGACACAAACAGACTGAAATTCGCGCCGGCCATCCGAGGGCATTCCGGAACTAATGGGTACCTGCGACTGAGAGGTACACCGAATACGAATTGGTCGTCTGAATACCGCATAACTGTAAGCATATATCCTGATTGCGACCGGTACATGAGTCATAGAGCCTTTAAGGCAGAGGTGTCATTGTATGAATCGATTCGTATGTATCACAATTATTGGGCTGTGTGTCGCTGGCTGCCCACAGGAAAACGCTGATGTTCCGCAGCAGCCACTCCCTGAATCGGACTCGACCGCGGCAACTTCGCCACAGGCGGCGAATCTGGATATCTCTGGCGCCGAGGCCTATCAAGTGGCATGCGCGTCATGCCATGAATCGGGTTTAGATGGTGCTCCCGCCACCGGAGATGCCGATGCGTGGTCGGGCCGATCACCGCATTGGGAAGCGGTGCTGTTTAATCATGCAAAAAACGGGTATATGGAGATGCCCGCCAGGGGTGGCAAAGCTGAATTGTCGGATCGAAGTGTGGTTGCGGCCGCCGAGCATATGCTCTCGATCACCTACCCTGATCGCCCCCTCGACTAACGACAGAATATGCTTGCGCCTCGGCGTGTGAAATCGCGCTAAAACACATCCCACGGGTAAGACTCAGCCTCGAAAATATAGCTGGCCAGCGATTTGGCATCTTCATCTTCATTCCGAAGCATTGCCCGCAGGTTTTTATTCATCCGCCGCTTGGCTTTCTGGCTGAACAGGTGGGCGATTGATACTGCCTGCTGATACTGGTCACTGTCGTCTGCGTCCATGGAACTCACCCGGGATAACACCGATAGTCCAACGAATAAATCGATGACGACATCTGCCGCCCGTTGCAGTGCGAGTTGCTTTTGAATAATGCTTTTTCCGTGGCGGCGCAGCAAAACATCCGTCATGCGCGCAAGCTCCAGTGAATATTTCTCAAAGATCAACGCGTCGTCACGAAGATCGTCAGAAACGGCACCAACAATTCGTTCGTTTCCCAGGGATGTCAGCTGTGTGATTCTGCGTCCAGCGTAATCGCTAAGCAGTCCAAAACCCTTGATGGGGCTGTTGAAAATATCATCAGCGGCGGACTTAATTTCCCGTAAAAGCGTGCCGGGACCCTTCATGCCGGATAACGCGATGAAAAGGCGAAGAATCTCACTCGTTCCTTCGAATATCGTCAGTATGCGGGAGTCTCGCAAAATCTGTTCATACGGAAACTCCTTCATGTAGCCGTTGCCGGCTGCAATCTGTAAAGCGTCGTCGGCGGCACGGAACATGGCCTCGCTGGCGAAAACTTTGCTGATCGCAGCCTCCACTGAATAGTCCGTATGTCCTGAATCGATGTAATGACTCACCATGCGAACCACACTCTCGGCAGCGAAGCAGTCGACAGTCATGTCGGAGATTTTTTTCTTAATGAGGCCAAACTCAGAGATACTTTGCCCGAATTGCTTTCTCTCTTTGGCCTGTTTGCTGGCAAGGGCAATGCAGGTCTTCATGCCACCAATGGCGCCGCCGCCAAGACCTGTTCGTCCGTTGTTCAGAATCGACATCGCGATTACGAAACCCTTGCCCTCTTGGCCAAGCAGGTTTTCCTGAGGAATTTCAACGTCGGCGAAATTCACGGTCGTCGTTGACGATGCCCGGATGCCAAGCTTGTCTTCCTTTGGTCCAGTACTAACGCCTGGATAGTCTCCCTCCACGAAGAACGCTGATAGCTTTCCAGCATC
>Ga0255052_10000632_pt1 | contig 27974 bp, 19 predicted proteins | sample JV7_2_21_MG_FD_188632 | JGI IMG/M metagenome (GOLD analysis project Ga0255052, IMG submission 188632) | Seawater microbial communities from Jervis Inlet, British Columbia, Canada - JV7_2_21 | ecosystem: Environmental > Aquatic > Marine > Inlet | place: Canada: British Columbia | collected...
ATCACCCTCCCCTCAAAATTAGGCACCGTTAATCCCCTCAAAAAAAGAAAGGCGTCATCCCCGCCAGCGCGCCGGATGGAATATAGAAGCAAAACCAACGATATCCGGACCAAACGTGTTAACAGCGTCGCCGAAATTTACAGCTAATCTACCGGGTAGCGTTCCATGACAGGACCCAACGCGAGCTTGAGTTCATCGAGGTGTGGCTCGAAGTTGCGCCAGTGTTCCAATGCCGCCTTGTAGATGGGCTGCCGCACCTGCTCGGAGCTTGCGGTGCGCACCGCGCGTTCGGTCTGGTGAAATTGCAGACAGTCTTGTTCGAATTCGAGTCCGCAATGGTCGAGCACCCGGCGTACCTGTTTTTGGGTATCGGCCACGACATCCTCGTAATGGACGCGTAGCACTTTACCGGGCAGCACCCGGTCCCAATGGTCCATCAGGTCAACGTATGCCCGATAATACCTGCCGATATTTTTCAATCCGTAGGTGAATGCCTGCCCGCGTGCAAACAACTGGGTAAACCCGCTGAAACAGGTCGCCATCGGGCGGCGGCGGGCGTCGATGATGGTCGCATTGGGCAAAATCAGGTGGATCAGCCCAATATGCATAAAGTTATTGGGCATCTTGTCGATGAAAAATGCCGCCGACCCACGTTGCTCACGGCTTCGGCCAAGATACTCCCTGCCCAGTTCAAGGAATTCATTTTCACCCATTTCGGCCAGTATCTCGGGAAAGTTTGACATGCTGCCTTTCTTTATCTTGCCACCCAGTCGACGGACAATCGCAGGTATGTAGACCAGTTCCTTGGTACCGTCCACCTGGCTGTGACTGGCCAGAATCTGCTCCAACAGGGTTGAACCGGAACGTGGCAGGCCGACGATGAAAATCGGGTCTGCGGCCGAGACTCCATACCCCGCGTGATCGGCCACGAACGCTTCAGAAAATACCGTGATGAGACGTTGGACATTCTTGTCCGTATTGTCAGAACTGTGGGCTTCCAATGTGGCTTTGGTATCATTTCCAAGTTTGTAGAAATGAAAAGATTCGTCAAATTGTCCACAGATTTCAAGTGCTTTGCCGAGCGCAAAGCACAGGTGGAAATGGTCTTCCCTGCTACATTCTGGCCTGGCGATCTCGGTGCGCATGATTTCGATGTCCTGTTCAGTAAACTGAAAGGTTTTCAGGTTTGCCAGGCTCCACCAGGCATCGCCAAACCCGGCCCGCAGTTCTATCGTCTGACGGTAGGCTTCGATGGCTTTTTCCTGTTCGCCGACCGTTCTGAGCGCATGACCATAAACCAACGTAATCATGGGGCGTCCAGGGAAATGCTTGAGCATGTATTCGTACAATGGAAGGACACGTTCGAAATCCCCCATCTTGATCAGGATAGAACCCTTCAGGATCATTAACGTGAACTTATTGGGTTCTGCTTCCAGTAATTGGCCTACCTGGACCAGCGCCTCCTCCAGTTTCTCCCTTTTACCCAACACCTGTGCGTAATTGAGCCGGGCCAGGCGGAAATCCGGCGCCAGTTCCAGACAGCGCCTCAACAGGTTTTCTGCGTCGTCAAGCATGCCAATCTTTAGCCCGATCTCTGCAAGCAGACGTATCGCGGTAATGTTATTGGGGTCGACCTTAAGACGTTCCCTGCACAACTGCTCGGCCTGCCCTATCCTGCGGGCCCGGAAATGCTTTACCGCGGCAATCAGGTCGGTGTCTACCGACGAGGCAAGCAGGTGCTGGTTGGTTGCCTCGGTGGCCGAGTCTTCGTCACCATCGGCCAGGAACAACTCACCCATCAGACGCCAACTGGCCGGCAACTTTGGCTGAATGCCAACGGCCGCCTGCAGGGCTTCTATCGCGGCATACAAATCCCCTGCCGCGGCATAGCAAAAACCAAGTTCCTGCTGGGCGAGGGCGAAATCCGGGGCGCGTTGCACCAGGCCCTGTGAACACTGCAAGGCGGCTTCAAGTTTGCCCTCGGCGCGTAAGGTGGCGGCCACGACGTACAGGCTGTTGATCTCATCCGGATAATGGCGCAAGATCTCGTCGGCCTGCTCACGGGCCAGTTTAGAACTACCTTCGGCGAGTAGTTTGAGGGCGTTCTTGATGGCGGTTTTGACGTCGCCTGTGCCTGGTTCGGGGTTTGCGCTCATGGCTTATTGAAAGGGGTAGCCCTGTTTGAACAGTTCAGTCCTCAACCCTGAACAAGGACCAGCTTTTGTCTGCAGACTGCGCCTTGTCTTGGATCATTTGGTAGCCTCTGAAATATACGTTCTATTCGATACATTACACAAGTATCATCACATAGAAAAAGGGGTGGCGAAAGCCACCCCCTGTATGGATGAATCAACGGTATCTGATCAATACCGCTTCCAGAACTTCAGACCATAATTACGCGGCCGGTTTACAACCGTCGTGGGTTCGTAGTTCCTGGGCTGGACGTAGATCTCAGCGGCTTCGTTGGTCAGGTTATTGACATACAGGTCCACACCCCAGCTTCCCTTGTTCAAACCGGTCCTGAAATTGGCGATGGTATAGGATTTCTGCTTGAAGCGGGTGTCGGGCCTGATCTCACTGTAGGAGCCCCCCGTATAGGCCCACGCCAGTTGCGCGAACGCGGGCATGTCCTTCAGGTTGAAATCGTAGCGGGCCAGGATATTACCCTTCCACTCCGGTACGTTTGGCAGTTCCGTGCCCTTGGGTACCGGCAGCCTGCCGGTGGGGAGGATAAAGTCATCGGTCGTTTCACCATCGTTGTAGGCCACCGCTGCTGACAGGGTCCAGTTTTCCGATACCGCGAAGGCAATGTCGGTTTCAACACCGAAAATTTCCGCTGTGCTCAGGTTGTAGACATTGCCGCAACAGGCCGACAGTGCAAATTCATAAATCGTGTACTGGATATCATCCCAGTCCATGAAATAGACCGCACCATTCCACCGCACACGCTGGTTTTCCGAGGTGGTTTTCCAGCCAAACTCGTAATTGGTCACCTTGTCCGGTATCCAGGCCTGGGATGGAAGGGCGGGATCCCTGTTCAGGCCGCCCGGGCGATAGCCTTCGGAGTAGGTCACATACACCATCCGGTTTTCGTTGATCCTCCAGGTCAGGTTGCCTTTAAAGACTGTGTCACTGTTACCGGTCTTTGAATCCGCGGGCGTATCTCTCAAACCATAAATGCCCTGTCCCCAGCCAACGACACCCGAGACACTGTGGTCTTCGTCAAAATAACGCATTCCGAACGTACCTGAAAATGACTCGGTGAAGTCATAAGTGACTTCTCCGAACAGGGCTGTCTGCTTGTCCTTTCTGACCTGGTCGGTCCGGAAATAGAGACCGGGTTCGCCGTCCACCCACAGGGTTGGGGACATCTCCGGCTGGACCCATCTGATGAAGTAATCATGCTTATAGTCTTCGTAGAAGGCACCCAGGGTGTAATTAAAACGGCCTTCGCCGGTCGAAACCAGGCGAATTTCATGACTGGTACGATCGTACTTGTTGTCTTCCGTGTAGAATTCTTCAAGGCTGGTGCAATCGGTGTTTGTTTGCGTGGCCAGATCAATGCCGGTGGCGCTGTAATCACAGGCATAGTACGGGACAAAGTACGTGTCTTCACCATAGGCCGAGTAGTCTGTCTGGTAATCCACGTCGCGATCCAGCATGGAACCCGCGTAAACCAGTTGATGGTTGTTGAAATTTCCTTCTATGGTCAGACCGAATTGGGTGAATTCATCTTCCTGAAAATCCGGGTTGTAACGCTGTATATTGTATTTTCCGACATTGTCCGGATCGTGCTCCCAAACGCCTTCGGAATCCAGCGTCTGCGTGATCACGCTGAGCGTGCCGACCCAGTTGTCGCTCAGATCAACACGCAGGGCTGCGCGTCCACCGGACTTGGTCAGTTCATTGATATCTTTCTTGACCAGGTGGTCATTGTTTATGGTTCTGGTTCTTCCATAAGGTGCTGGCGGATAATAGAGTTCGTTGTAGCCGTAACCACCTTCCAGTGTGTAGGTGCGGGTACCCGGTACGTTATCGATCCATCCACCTTCTTCAAGATACCAGGCGACCACGCGCAAGGCCGTACGTTCACCCATCGGGATGTTAACAAAACCTTCCAGGGAATAACTCGGGTCACCGCTACTGGTGCCACCACCGCCGATATCAAAACCGGCTGCGAATGCGCTGGTGTCAGGTTTGTTGGTGATGATACGCACGGTACCGGTCTGTGAACTCGCACCAAACAGGGTGGCCTGTGGCCCGCCCAGCGCCTCGATCCGTTCAATATCATAGATGTGGACATCGAGGTTGGAGCCAATTGCAGTAACCGGCTGCTCATCAAGATACAGACCCACACTCGGTGTTGAACCGGAAGGATTCGCATCACCGCCGTCGGATGCACCGCGCATGTAGATGGTGGCGCCGCCCGGTGCCCCGAAGGACTTGAAGGACACGTTCGCCATCATCAAGGCGTAATCCTGAAAACTCTGGATACCCAGTTCCTCGATCGCTTTGGTGTTAAACGCGGTAACAGCGATCGGGACATCCTGCAGACTTTGTTCGCGCTTTTGCGCGGTGACCAGGATTTCCTCCAGCATCAGCTCGCTGGACTCGGTTTGAGCCATGGCAGGGGTGGAAATCATCGCCGACGAGACCGCGACCACCGAGCCATAAGCCAACCCCTGTTTGACCGCCCTGGCAAGAGGTGTAAGTTCCAATTTGCGAATTTCCTGACAATCAGAAGGCGTGCGTTTCATAATTCTGTCCCCGTGCATTTTTTTAAGGAAGAAACCCAATTGCTGGTAAATATAACTTTTTTCATCTTCTTTTAAGTATATATCATTGATCAATCGTTACTTTGTCGTTTGTCGATATTCGACAAAAAAAATAGAATTTCGTATCAGCCAGGCATTGAGATAACCAAATTCGCAGATAAACCTGAATGTTATCCGTAAATTACGGCCTGCATTGTGAACATGCCAAGCACCACCTTGTTTTGCTCGTATGCGCAACTACTAAAAGACACTAGAAAGTTGCCGTTGATTTGACAAACGAGTTTTTATCCATGACGGTTGAGTTTTTTTCAAGCAATATGATGACTCAACAATTATCAGCCACAATTTCAGGTTCGTTCCAGATGGAATCACGCAATATATCCTGCAGGCATTTCCACATATAAACCGCATATGACCGGTCACCCAAAAGGTGGTAGCGCAGGCTGTCACCGTCATCATTTCGTATCACGATGGCACCGGTTCCGGCAACGCGTGTTTGCGCCAGTTGTCCATTATCAAAAGTATCAGGATTAAAATCCACACCGCACAGATGGGCCAGCAAGCAGTCTCCAGATCTGCCGTTGAGCGCATACCAGTAATGGCTGTCGAGCCTGCGGACCGTATAACACTCAAACCGCGGGCTGAGATAATCGTGATCCGTTGACAGATCTGGCCGGGCCGGATCACACAGGAACAACAGCTCGCGTGGTGATAGCCGCGCTGCAAGACTGCCGTCGTGCTGGTGATAAGCCCGGTTGGATGCATCACCTACAATGTAGCCGTGTTGTTCAAGCCAGCTTTGAAGACTGGCGCCCTTGAGGCCAAAGCGGGGTAATGACGAGAAATCCAGCAAAACCAGTTCGAAAGGTGTGTCCTTTGGTTGCCGTTCACTCACAATGCTTGTCTCAGGTTATCCGGGTCGTAGAACGGCAGTTTCGTGGCCCTTGCCTTGACCCTTTGCACCGGTCCCGTCTTGATGTCGAATTCTGCACCATTGACAGCCTGTGCGGACGCAACGCAGGCAAGCCCGATGACCTTGCCGAGTGATGGTGAATGTGCCACCGAAGTCACCCGACCGGTGATCGTATCGCCGGATAACACCAACTGACATTCCCTGGGTAACACCGCCTCGGGGTCTTGCAGGACAAATCCCGTCAGGCAGCGGGAGACCGGGGTCTGTGCAAGATGGCCGATTGCCGGACCGCCGATAAAATAACCCTTTTTGCGGCTGACAGCCCAATCCAACCCGGCTTCGGCTGGAACCGTCAGGCCATCGGTGTCCTGCCCTATGATGATATGTCCTTTTTCAAGCCGGAGTATACGTTGCGCCTCAACACCCACCGGTTGGATACCCAGGCTTTCACCGGCGGCCATCAGGGCTTCCCAGATGGCCAATGCACTGGTCCACGGGACATGCAGCTCGTAGCCCAATTCACCGACGAACCCTACCCGCATCACCACTGCCTGCGCACCGCACAACTGTCCCTGCCGGGCGGCCAGGTACGGAAAATTCTCAGCTGACCAGTCGATGTCCGAATCGAGACACCGGATCACTTCCCTGGACTTCGGTCCAACGATATTCATCGCCGCGTACACCGAGGTCACGTTGGCGACATCCACTTGCAGACGCCATTCGGCGAGCCGCCTCAGCATGGTCCTGTAAACGCTGTCGGAGCCGGTGGTCGTGGTGGTAAGGTAAAAGAAATCCGTGGCGAGGCGGCAGGCGACACCGTCATCGATGATCGACCCGGTATCATCCACCATCAGAAGGTAACGGCTCCGACCGGTCTGCTGATTTTTATAGGCAAAGGTGTACATCCGGTTGAGAAACTCGGCCGCATCGGGTCCGCGAACCTCAATACCACCAAGGGTCGAGACATCAATAAGCCCCACGTTGTCACGTACCGCGCTGACCTCGGCCGCAATCCGGCGGGTACGGTGTTCCGGCTGTGCATAGAATGCAGGCCGCTGCCACAAACCCGCCGGCATCATCGTGGCCCGGTGCTGAAGATGCCATGTATGCATCGGTGTCAGCCTTTCGGGTTGGAAGTTGCGGCCTGCCAGCAAATGGAATGGAACAGGTTTGTAGGGCGGGCGCTGGGTGGTAATTTGCGTGCCATCCAGGGCCTGGCCATTGACTCGCCGGACGATGCGCATGGCATTGAGTGATGACAAACGTCCCTGGCTGGGTCCCATGCCGGTGGTGCTGTAGCGTTTCGCGAGTTCCGGGTGCTCAAAGCCGTCAGCCACGGCGTTTTCCAGGTCCGCTATCGTCTGGTCCTCGTCAAAATCAACAAATTCCTTGCCTTTCTTGTGTGGGAATATGGGCCAGGGATGGTTGACGCCCCGTGCACCTGCCTCAAGCGGCGCCGTCGGTTTGGCCTGCAGTTCGAATCCGGCTGCCACAGCCGCGGCTGAACCGGCTGTATCACCATCCTGGAGCACGGCTTCAAGCCCATAAATATGCTTAATCGATCCGGCAATAAAAGCACCGGATGGACATTCTGTCACCTTCAGGGAGTGAACCGATCCGTCGTACACCAAGCGCCCTCCCGCATGGCAGACCAGCTGTGCCAGTGGCGCATAGCCCACGCTGGTGACCAAGGTGTCGCAAGCCACCCTGCGGCCACCGCCATCCGGCTTGTCCGGCTCATCCACCACGACAGCGGTGATTGAACGCATGCCCGGCCCGGCGCAGGCTTCCCGTACGCTACATCCGCTGAACGTCAGGACACCCATGGATTTCAGCCGCCCCAGGTATTCGACATCGAACGGATCCGGGTTCATATCAATAAACACGGCAGGGGGTGATCCCGTTTCGACAAGATCTTTTGCAACGTCGTAACCCTCGGAGTTTGCGGTCACCACGGCGATGCGTTGCCCGGGCCGGGTTCCGTACAGCCGCATCAATCTCTGCATAGCCGAGGCCGGCAACACGCCGGGCAGGTCATTGTTGCGGAATACCATGGGTTGCTCGACGCTGCCGGTGCAGGCCACGACCTGGCGGGCTCGCAGCTTGTACAGGCGCTTGTTGTCATGCAGTGAAAGCCAGTTGTCGGCGAACCAGCCGGTGCAGGTGGTACCCGTGAGTACCCTGATGTGGACTGACTGCTTCAGCCGCTCGATGAGACCCCTGCGAATGGTATCCACCTCCCCGGCGTCGCGGTTGAAGCGCGCGTAATTCAAAGCCCCGCCCGGCTCAACCGCGTCATCAATGAGCACCACCCGTGCGCCTGCCCCGGCAGCCGCCAGTGCGGCTGACAGACCCGCCGGACCGGCACCTATAACCGCCACATCGGCAAACAGGTAACGTTTGTGGGAAGGCTGCCAGTGTGTCTGTTTGTCGATCCGGCCCAGACCGGCGGTCTGTCTCAGCAGACGTTCCCAGTACGGCCAGATACCCCGTGGCCGGAAGAAGGCACGGTAATAAAAACCCACCTGCATAAAACGGGCAAACCAGCCCATGAGCACGCCGCGGTCCCGTCGTAACGAACCCCAGACATTCTGTGCCCTGGCCTCAAGATTATCCGTCAGTGGCAGCTGGTCGGCGGCAACACTTGGCCGGTCCAGAACCTGTACATAGGCGTTTGCATCCAGACCGGAAAATGAATAAGCGCCACGTGGGCGGTGGTATTTGAACGAACGCGAGATCATCAACTGGCCATTGGCAGCAAGCGCACTGGCCAGCGTGTCACCGGCATGGCCCCGGTAAGCCCGGCCTTCAAAGGTGAATTCAATGGCGCGATCCCGGTCTATCAGGGTGCCCCACGGCGCGGGCAGTCGAAACTTGCCTGCCCTGCTCAACGGTTTGAATCCTTTTGGGCGGGCCGGGCAAACCATTCCTGGCAGGTAAATGTGCGCAGCATCGTATCGGTGATGGTGTCGCGTTCGGCGATAAACCAATAGCCGCTGGCGACGTGGCACCACCACTCCGTGGTCAGACCACGGGGATTCTCCTGCATGAAAATGTAATCGGCCCATGGTTCGATATCCGCCCCCTCTGGCGGTTTGTTCTGGGTGGGTGGCAGCTTCACTTCGCCACCACATACAAATTCCTGGGCATTACACGGGCCATTTAATGGGCAGTTGATGATTTTCATGGTGAAATGACCGGGTTAATGCCCCACCGACGCGGCGCCGCGCTCGCCGACCTGTTGCAAACGTTCAAATCGTGCCAGTTCAAAAGGCCGCAGCAATTCAGGCGCTTTGCCTTGCGCTATGGTCTCGGCCATGCGTTTACCGCTGACCGGTGTGGCCTTGAAACCCCAGGTACCCCAGCCGGCGTCGATGTAATAATCCTCAATGGGTGTCAGCCCCATGATGGGACTGAAATCGGGCGTCATGTCGGCGATCCCGGCCCACTGGCGCATGACAGACGCATGCATCAGGGACGGAAAAAGTTCCAGCATATGCGCCATCAGACCTTCGGTGAATTCCAGCGTAGAACGGGTGGAATACAAGGGGTAGGGATCAGTGGACCCGCCCATCACCAACTCCCCGCGTGCGGATTGCGAGACATAGCAGTGTAGGGAACCGGAGACGATGATCGGGTCGAGAAATGGTTTCAGCGGTTCTGAAACACAGGCCTGCAACGGGATTGACCGTATCGGTAGTTTGATACCGGCCATAGCGGCAACAACAGAACTAAGACCAGCTACCGCCTGCAACACGATACCGGCGCTGACAGGCCCGCGACTGGTCTCGACACCCCTGACCCGCCCATGCTGGACATTGATCCCGGTCACCTCTGTTTGCTGGTGGATATCCACCCCGCTCTCCATGGCGCCACGTGCATAGCCCCAAGCCACGGCGTCATGCCGTGCGATCGCCCCCGGTGGATGGTACAGCGCACCCAGGATCGGATAACGAACATCTTTGGAAAGGTTGAGCTCAGGGCAAAGTTTGCCGATCTCGGCAACACCCACCAGCTCGGAATCGATGCCGAGGTGTGTGTTGACCTCGGCGCGCCACCTCGAAGTCCGGATGGCGGCGTCGGTGTGGGCCAGTGTCAGGTGCCCGCGTTCCGAGTACATCAGGTTTATATCCAGTTCATTGGCGAGGTCACGGTAAAGCTCCAGTGACTCCTGGTAGAACAACGCCCCTTCCGGGGTCAGGTAGTTTGAACGGATGATGGCCGTGTTACGGGCAGTATTACCGGATGCCAGCCAGCCCTTTTCCAGCACGGCGACGTTGCGGATGCCCCAGTCCCGGGCCAGGTAGTAGGCGCACGCCAGGCCGTGCCCGCCGCCACCGATGATGACCACGTCATAACTGGGCGCCAATGCCCGGGGCGCTGGAAAATATCGTTGGCCGCGGTACTTTTTGCGAAAGCCGTATTTTAGTAGACCCAAGGGCATTTTAACTTCCCCGAAACCGGACCTGCGACAGGCAGAAGTTCAACAATCCAGCGTATTATCCAGTTCCCACGGTGTCACCGATCTGCAAAAGCGCTTCCATTCACCCATTTTCAGCTTGACGTAACTGTCGACAAATTCATCGCCAAAAGCTGTTCTGGCAACCTCGCTCTTGTTAAACAGGCGGATTGCATCCAGTAAGTTTTCAGGCAACTTTCGCAGGTTCTTGATTTTATGGCTGTCGGTGTACATGTTGATATCCAGCCGTTGACCCGGATCCCGCTTGTTTTTTATACCATCCAGACCGGTTGCCACAACGCCGGCCTGCAGCAGGTAGGGGTTGGCGGCGCCATCCATCAGCCGCATTTCAAAACGGCCGGGATCGGGTATCCGGATCATGTGCGTACGGTTATTACCACCGTAGGCGATGGCATTTGGCGACCAGGTGGCGCCGGACGAAGTGACCTGCGCATCGATGCGTTTGTAGCTGTTGACCGATGGAAGAAACAACGCCGCCATTGCATCGGCACTGTGAACGACGCCGCCGAGGAACTGGTACGCGAGTTTGGACAACCCCATGTCATCGCCCTTGTGCATAAAACGGTTTTTCTTGCCGGCCAGGTCCCAGACCGACACGTGCGCGTGACATCCATTACCACTGAGATTGGCAAATGGCTTGGGCATAAAGGTGGCGCGATAACCGTGGGTCTCCGCGATCGATTTCGCCATGAATTTGAAAAATACGTGTTTGTCGGCAGTGGCCAGACAATCATCGTAGTCCCAGTTCATTTCGAACTGCCCGTTGCCGTCTTCGTGGTCGTTCTGATACGGGTTCCAGCCCAAACCGAGCATCGCGTCACAGATCTCCCTGATGACCTCAAAACGACGCATCAGTGCGCCCTGGTCATAACATGGTTTTTCCGCCGTGTCGCGTGCGTCGGAAACCGCTTTGCCATCGGCGTCGAGCAGGAAATATTCACACTCCACCCCGGTTTTGATCCGGTAGCCTTTTTTGACCGCGGCTTCCAGTTGCCGTTTCAGCAACACCCGGGGTGATGCCTCGACGGGTTTTCCATTCATCCACAAATCGGCCGCCAGCCAAGCCACTTCAGGTTTCCAGGGTAGCTGGATCAGGCTGTCCGGGTCGGGGATTGCAAACATGTCCGGGTCGGCCGGGGTCATGTCCATCCAGGCGGCGAAGCCGGCAAAACCGGCGCCGCTCTTTTGCATTCCGCCAATGGCTGGGGCAGGTACCAGCTTGGCGCGCAAATGACCCAGCATGTCTACAAAACTGATCAGGAAATACTCAATATTCCTGGCCTTGGCTACGGCCGCGAGATTGGTTGGCATGGTTTTGCTCCTTGTTTGTTAAGGTCACAATTTTTTTAAATTCAACCGGCGTATTGCACCCGTCGACCCCGGGTCACCCGGTATATATCTGAATTATTTTAATAATATGGCATATTTTTCAATCACCGGGAATCCAGTTGGTGCCCGCGAGCGGGATCCTGGCCATCGCGGCGGCTTCGATGGTCAGCGCGACCAGGTCCTCTGGCTCGAGATTGAGAATATGGCTCTTGCCACAGGCGCGGGCGAGCGTCTGCACTTCCAGCGTCAGTGTCGTCAGGTAATTACGCAGTAACCGTGCCCCCATTTCAGGACTGAGCCTGGATTCGAGATCCGGGTCCTGGGTTGCGATACCCACGGGACAAAGCCCGGTATGGCAGTGGTGGCAATAGCCGGGTTCGGTACCCAGTTTTTGATAATCCTCGAGATACACCGGTTTGTTACAACCCATCGCCACCATCGCGGCACTGCCGAGCGAAACGGCATCGGCACCCATGGCCAGCGCCTTGGCGATATCCGAACCGGTGCGGATGCCACCCGACACGATAAGCTGTACCTTGCGGTGCATACCCAGTTCCTTGAGCGCGTCCACCGCCATTCTCAACGCAGGCAGGGTCGGGATCCCGACCTGCTCAATAAACACATCCTGGGTCGCTGCAGTACCTCCCTGCATACCGTCCAGCACGATGACATCGGCACCCGCCTTGACCGACAGGGCGACGTCATAACCCACGCGCGTTGCGCCGATCTTGATATAAATCGGAATCTGCCAGTCGGTAATTTCCCGCAGCTCCTGGATCTTGATTTCGAGATCATCCGGACCTGTCCAGTCGGGATGACGGCAGGCGCTGCGCTGGTCTATCCCTTCCGGCAAATCCCGCATCTGCGCCACCCGCTCGGTGATTTTCTGGCCCAGCAGCATGCCGCCACCACCCGGTTTGGCACCCTGCCCGACAACGATCTCCAGCGCATCGGCGCGCCTGACATCATCGGGATTCAGACCGTAGCGGGACGGCAACACCTGGTAAACCAGGGTTTTCGAGGATTCACGCTCCTCGTTTGTCATACCGCCATCACCGGTGGTAGTGCTGGTCCCGATCTGGGTCGCTGCCAGTCCCAGCGCCTCCTTTGCATTTGCGCCCAGCGCACCGAAGCTCATACCCGCAATGGTAATCGGGATTTTCAACTCGATCGGTTTTTTGGCAAACCGGGTGCCGAGGGTGACATCGGTTGCGCACTTTTCACGATAACCTTCCAGCGGATAGCGGGACATGGATGCGCCGAGGAACAACAGGTCATCGAAATTTGGCAAGCTGCGCTTGGTGCCAAAACCCCTGATCTCGTACATACCCTGGTCTGCGGCACGGTGTATTTCCGCCAGCACACCGAGGGGGAAAGTTGCTGAGGGTCGTAATGGGTTTTGTTCGCTCATGTCAATTCATTTCGCAGTTTGGTCAGTAGTCACTGGCATGATCTATATTGAAATTGTAAAGCCTGCGCGCGGAGCCATAACGCCGGAACTCGCCTGGATCGGCCGCCACACCGGCTGCTGTCAGCAGGTCTTTGAGGCTTTTCAGGTGCTCCGGCGTCATTTCTTTCTCGATACAGTCTGCACCCAGTTCACCGACTTTACCGGCGATATAAATGACGGCTTCATAAATGGAGTCACCAAGATAATCACCCGCGTCGCCGCAGATAACCAGGCGGCCCGTCTGGGCCATGAACGCGCTCATATGCCCGACAGAGCCACCCACGACGATGTCGGCACCTTTCATCGAAATCGCGCAACGTGCACTGGCATCGCCTTCCACCACCAGCAGGCCGCCATGGCTGGAAGCACCGGCGCAGTGCGACACGTTACCACTGACCCGCACCGAACCGGACATCATGTTTTCAGCCACACCCGGACCGGCACTGCCGTTTATCATGATATCGGCCTGCTTGTTCATACCCGCGCAGTAATAACCGACATGGCCCTGGATTGCGATCTCCACCGGCGCATCCACACCTGCGGCGATACAGTGGCGGCCATCGGGGTGCGAAACCCGCCAGTGTCCCTGCGGTGAATCGTGCAGTGACTGGTTCAATGCGCGTACGGAATCCGTGGCCAGATCAAACTCGGTCATTCTGAGCCCCAGCTATAGACAGTGGCCGGTGACGGTTCCCAGACGGTCGCCTGTTCTACCCCGGGCAACTGGGCGATGGCGCGGAACTCGGACGCCATCGCCACCCAGTCATCATTTTCAGCCATCACGGCCGGTTTACAGGCAATCGGGTCACGCAGTACCGCAAACCCATTCCGCGTGCCGACCGCAAACGTATAGAAACCGTCCAGGTCATTGATCGCACTGCCCAGCGCCTGTTTCAATGAGGCGCCCTGGTGGAGTTGCCACATCAGGTAACCCGCGGCTACCTCGCTGTCGTTATCCGTCTGGAATTCGATCCCTTCACGCTGCAACTGCTCACGCAGGCGATTATGGTTAGACAGGGAACCGTTGTGGACCAGGCATAGATCCAGTCCGGTGGAGAACGGGTGCGAGTGCTGGGTCGTTATGGCGCTTTCAGTGGCCATGCGCGTATGCCCCAACGCGTGACTGCCGTGGATGTCCTGCAAATGAAAACGGTCCACGAACTCCCGCGGTGTGCCTTTTTCCTTGTAGATCTCAATCGTGCTGCCGGCGCTCATGACACGTACATCGGGGCAATTCGAACCCAGCCATTCCCTGAGTTCCTGCAACGGGGCATTGGTCACCACCACCGCGTGACTGACGCGGACTTTGACCTCCACATCCGCCGCAAGGGACGCGGCGAGTAGTTTGCCCAATCCGTCCCAATCGTATTCAGGGTCAGCAGCGTGCAGGGTAAGCTTGGTTTTCGACGGGTGCACGGTATTTCGATAGACGGCAACACCCGCACTATCCGGCCCGCGTTCACTCATTTGTACCAGCATGGATGCCAGCATGGTGCCCAGCTGCGTGTTCAACTCTTTATTTTTATAGTAAATTCCAACTATTCCACACATGTTGACCAAACCTGTCGATAAGCCTGTATAGTGTACACTGCATTAAACTGGTAAGAAAGTATGTTTCTTTAGAGGAAATATTCGCCTTGTCCAAAACCGAACACAAGACCGTCTCAAAGCCGATTGATCCCGCCCACGTACAACCTGCAGGCGATGAACTGGAACGCGCCATAGGCAGCCAGGTCAGACGCTACCGTAACCAACTCGGGCTCAGGGTTGCTGAACTGGCCGACCGGGCCGCTTTGTCGACCGGCATGTTGTCAAAAATCGAGAACGGCAATATCTCACCTTCGCTGGCTACCTTGCGAGCACTCTCCGTCGCACTCAATGTGCCTGTGACGGCGCTGTTCCGGCAGTTCGAAGAGCAGCGGGATGCAACCTATGTGCGGGCCGGACAGGGATTGCACATTGAAAGACGCGGCACCCGTGCCGGCCACCAGTACCAGTTACTCGGTCACAGCATCCACAGCGAGGTGTCGGTCGAGCCTTACCTGATAATCCTGAAAGAAGAATCAGAGGTTTTTCCGATCTTCCAGCATGGTGGTGTGGAATTTATTTACATGCTCGAAGGCATTGTTGTTTACCGTCACGCGGATACCACCTATCGCCTGTCGCCGGGTGACTCACTGTTTTTTGATGCGGACGCACCACACGGGCCCGAAGAACTGGTAGAACTGCCGGTGCGGTTCCTGTCGATCATCACCAACACCCACCACAACACCTGAGCCCGCTTGTTGGGAGTTGTCGATGACCGTGCTTTTCAAATCCTTTTTCCAGCTTCTGGCAACGGCTGGGCCTCACATTTGAATCCTGCATCCGCATCCCGGTCAAGCACCAGCACAGCCTGCAATTGTTTGCGGGTAGCCGGTAATTATCTTAGTATCTTGCGCTTGTTTTATCTTCGGGGATCTGAACTGTGCCATTGGTAGCGCATTCCAAACTGCCCACCTTCTCCCACCTGCGACAGCAGGGGCAGCAGGTGCTCACACTTGACCGCGCCGAGCACCAGGATATCCGCGAATTACACATCGGCCTGCTCAACATGATGCCCGATGCCGCGCTGTCGGCAACGGAACAACAGTTCATCCGCATGGTGGGTAACTGCAACCAGATCGCCCAGTTCTTTGTCTACCCCTTTACGCTGCCTGAATTACAACGTGGCCCACAGGCCCGGGAACATATCAACAGATACTATTCCAGCTTCGAAGAACTGCGGGAACTGGGTCTGGACGCGCTGATGATCACGGGAGCCAATGTCGTTAGCCCATCGCTGGACCAGGAACCATTCTGGACACCCCTGGTGGATGTTATCAACTGGGCTCACAACAATGTTGCCTCGACATTGTGCTCCTGCCTGGCCACCCATGCGTTGGTAAAACACCTGTACGGTATCGAACGCCAGCCATTACCGCAAAAAAAATGGGGTGTGTACAGCCACCGGGTCACACACCAGGACCACCCGTTGACCAGGGGTATCAACACGCGTTTTTATGCACCGCACTCACGCTGGAACACGATCACCAGGGAACAGTGCGAACAGGCGGGGCTTGGCGTGCTTGCGGGTAGCCCGGATGCGGGTGTACACCTGGCGGTGAGCCGTGATCAGTTCAGTATCATCTATTTTCAGGGTCATCCGGAATATGACGGCATCAGCCTGCTGAAGGAATACAAACGGGAAGTGTTCCGGTTCCTGGCGGGAGAACTGGACCATGCACCGCCCTACCCCGACAACTATTTTTTCGAACAGGCGGCCGAGGTTGCCGGGGGGTTTATCGACCAGGCAACGAACGCTCAAGAAAACGGGCAACGCTTACCTAAATTTCCGGAAGACGAGCTGAAGCATCTGGTGGACAACACCTGGGGAGATACCGGCAAGGCGATCATCAACAACTGGCTGGGCCTGGTTTACCAGGTGACCAATCTTGACCGCCATAAACGGTTCATGGATGACATTGACGTTGAAGACCCGCTGGGGCTCAAGGCACAATTCGACGCCGCATCCTGATCGCTATCAAAGGGTGCAAACCCGGCTCGAAAAGGTGCGGAAAAAGCAGTCGCTTTACGTGTATCATTGGCTACCGCAAAAACACGGGCGGCATTGGTAAAAAATAATCTGAGGATAAATCGATGGGTTTCAGTACCAGACAGATACACGCAGGCGTAACCCCTGATCCGCTGACAGGTGCGATCCTGTCACCAATCTACCAGACCACGACCTATGTACAGCCTTCGGTTGATGAATACCTGTCCAAGGGTTACTCGTATTCGCGTTCCGCCAACCCCACGGTACGGGCCCTTGAACTGAAACTCGCCGACCTGGAAGGCGGGGCCGATTGTGCGTGTTTTGGCACCGGCATGGCAGCGATACAGGGTGTTCTGCTCGCATTTTTGAACGCCGGTGACCACGCGATTATTTCTGACGTCGCTTATGGCGGCACCTACAGACTGTGTACCAAGGTACTGAGCCGCTTCGGTGTCGATTTCACCTTCGCGGATACTTCCAGAGCGGATGCTGTGGCTTCGGCACTCCGTGACAATACACGCCTGGTGCTGACCGAGACACCGGCCAACCCCACCATGAAGAGTTCCGACATTGCCGCGATATCGGAAATTGCCCGTGGCGCCGGCCTGGTCCACGCCGTCGACAATACCTTTCTGACACCCTATTACCAACGGCCACTGGAACTGGGTGCCGATATCTCGATCCACAGCACCACCAAGTACATGGATGGTCACAACGCGACGGTGGGCGGCGCGGTGATCTGCAAAACCGCCGAGCACGACGAGGCCGTGCGTTTTATCCAGAACAGCACCGGCAGCATCATGTCACCGCAGGTGGCGTGGCTGACCATGCAGGGTTGCAAAACACTGTCGATCAGAATGGACCAACAGTCCGCCAATGCACTCACGATCGCGACCTACCTGGAATCACACCTGAAAGTTGCACAGGTCTGTTACCCGGGGCTGAAATCATTTTCACAATACGAGCTGGCATGCCGCCAGGCGAGCGGTTTCGGCGCCATGTTGTGGTTTGAAGTCAAGGGCGGCCTGGCGGCCGGCAAAAAGCTAATGGACAACGTTGAACTGTGGAGCCTGGCCGAGAATCTCGGTTCGGTAGAATCACTGATCACCCATCCGGTGACCATGACCCACGCCGATGTCGAGGAGGCTGAACGCCAACGGGTTGGTATCATCGACGGCCTGGTGCGTCTGTCGGTCGGATTGGAGGACGCCACGGACCTTATCGATGCGCTGGACAAGGCCCTTGATCAGGTTTGACTTTACATACGGGATTTCATAATTTATACCCATGCCTGACTTCTTCTCATTCGACACACTGAGCCTGCACGCGGGTCAAACGGTTGACGGTGAATTTGGCGCCCGCGCCAGTCCCATTTACCAGACGACCTCCTATGTTTTTCCTGATACCGATACCGCATCTTCAATTTTCAACCTTGAGCGTGGCGGACATGCCTACAGCCGTATAACCAATCCGACGGTCGGCGTGCTGGAACAACGTATTGCAGCGCTCGAGGGAGGCTCGGCCGCGGTATGCACCGCGTCTGGAATGAGTGCAACATTTTGCGCGATTACCGCAATCCTCGGGCAGGGCGACCACATCGTTGCCTCGACCCAGATGTACGGCGGCAATATCAGCCTGATGAAGAATACGCTGCCGCGCTTTGGCATTACCACGACCTTTGTGGACCCGACTGATATCCAGGGATTCAGGGACGCCATCCAGGACAACACCCGGGTAATCTACGGTGAACTGATCGGCAACCCCGGCCTGGACATCATGGACCTGGAAGCGATCGCCGAAGTCGCCGGGGAGAACAAGATACCGCTGATGATCGACGCCACTTTCAATACGCCCTATCTATGCAGGTGTTTTGATTACGGCGCGAATATCACCATCCACTCCGTAACCAAGTGGATGGGCGGGCACGGCCTGGCCATCGGTGGCGTGGTGGTCGACGGCGGTAATTTCGACTGGGGCGCCTCGGGAAAATTCCCGACCATTACCGAGCCGTATGCACCATTTTCCGGTATCAACCTGTGGGAAGAATTTGGTCCCAGCGCGTTTGCCATGCGTATACGCGCAGAAGCCATGCGGGATATCGGGCCTTCGATGAGTCCGATGACTGCATTCCTGCTGCTGCAGGGCATCGAGACCCTGTCGCTCAGGATGGACAAACACCTGTTGAATACCCGCATATTGCTGGAGTTTCTCGAGGGCCACGACCAGGTGGCCTGGGTCAGCCACCCGGACCTGCCCGCGCACAGGAGCCACGAACTCGCCAGGAAATACCTCCCCAAGGGTGCCGGTTCAATTGTCAGTTTCGGTGTAAAAGGTGGCAGGGAAGCCGGAAAAACATTTATAGAAAATTTGCAACTGGCCTCCCACCTGGCCAATGTCGGCGACGCCAAGACGCTGATCATACACCCGGCAACGACCACCCACTCGCGGGTGGATGCAAAGGCGCTGGTCGATGCGGGTATTACCGAAGACATGATCCGCCTGTCGGTCGGGCTGGAAAATGCCGATGACATCATCGCCGACTTCGAAACCGGGTTCCGCGCATCCAGAAAAGTGGCAAGATCGTAAAATGTATTTCCAGGTCAATGGTAAACAGGTGTTTGCAAGCACCGGCGGAAAAGCGTTCGACAACACCAAACCGGTTGTCATTTTCCTGCATGGCAGCGGACTTGATCACACGTTCTGGGGTCTCCACACCCGGTTTTTTGCGTTCCGCAACTACTCGGTGCTGGCGCCCGACCTGCCCGGCCATACACATTCAGAAGGGCCGCAACTTTTCAGCATAGAGGCTATGGCCGACTGGCTGCATGACGTCGTCAGCACGCTCGGGGGCGGCAATATTTCACTGGTGGCCCATTCCCAGGGTTGCCTGGTAGCGCTCGAGTTTGCAACGCGTTACCCGGAAAACCTACGTAGTGTTTCATTCATCGCGAGCGGTCTGGCCACACCGGTCAATCCTGCCCTGATCAAAAGTGCCGAGAAAAACCCGGAAGCCGCCATTGCCATGATGATGTCATGGGGTTTTGGCCTCGCCGGCCATCTGCACCAGGGCCCGATACCGGGCAATTCAATGATCGCCGGCGGCAAAAAAGTGATGCGTGGCAATGTCCCCAATGAACTGACGGCCGACCTCAAAGCCTGCAATGCGTATATCAATGGCGAAGTCGCAGCAGGGGGTATCACCTGTCCCCGACAGGTCATTTTAGGCGGTCAGGACCGAATGGCCCCGCGCAAGGCCGGTTTGGCGCTGGCCAGCGGCCTCGGTGACCCGCAACTGAACATCATTGCAGAAAGCGGACACATGGTTCCGCTGGAAGCACCCAATCAATGCCGCAAATTGCTGAAGGATTTTATATTCTCAAATAACCCATCAATTTAGGGTAAAAAGACATGTACGAGATTAAACAGGCGGCCGTCATAGGCGCGGGAACCATGGGGCTGGGTATCGCGGGCCAACTCGCAAACGCGGGTGTGGACGTGCTGTTACTCGACCTGCCTTCGGCGGGAGAGAACCGCAACGCGATCTGTGAACGGGCACTCGAACGCCTGCTGGACGAACAGCAACCCGGCCTGCTGCACCGTGACAATCTTGAACGGATCAGCATCGGCAACACAGAAGATGACCTGGCCAAACTTGGCGTGATGGACTGGATCACCGAGGCCGTGGTCGAAAGACTCAATGTCAAGAAAGCGCTGTACCGGCGGATCGACGCGGTACGCAAACCCGGTTCAATCGTTTCATCCAACACCTCGACCATCCCGATCTCGATGCTGGTTGAAGGTATGCCGGCGGATTTCCGCTCGGAATTCGCAATTACCCATTTCTTTAACCCGGTACGGTTCATGCGTTTGCTGGAGCTTGTCCGCGGCGAAGATACCGCCGATGAGGTGGTCAGGTGCCTTGAACAATTCAATGAATCGCGCATGGGGAAGGGTATCGTCATATGCAACGATACACCCGGTTTCCTCGGAAACAGGGTGGGTGTGTTCGCCATCCAGACAGCCTTGCACGCCGCCTTCAAACTGGATTTGAAGCCCGAGGAAGCCGATGCCATATTCGGCCGGCCGATGGGTGTGCCAAAAACCGGCGTGTTTGGGCTGTATGACCTGATCGGCATCGACCTGATGAGTGATGTAGCGAAGAGCCTGGTTTCCATCCTGCCCGGTGATGATCCGTTTCACCGGGTTGCGGCTCAAATCCCACTGATGGCGCGCATGATCACAGAGGGTTACCTCGGTAACAAGGGAACAAAGGGCGGTTTTTACCGTCTGGCACAAGCGGATGACAGCAGCAGCAAACAGACCCTGGATTTCGATCGCTTTGACTACCGGGAATTTGACCGTTCTGTCCCGCCGGCGGCATTGGAGGCCGAACTGACAGGTGACGTATCTGTACTGCTGAACCAGCAGGATAAATACGCTGGCTACGCCTGGGAAATCCTGTCGAACACCCTGTGTTATGCGGCCATGCTGGTGCCGGAAGTGAACGAATCACTGGTATCCATCGACGATGCGATGAAGCTTGGGTATAACTGGATAAAGGGTCCGTTTGAAATGTTGGATGCGATCGGCATCGATGGATTTGTACAACGCGTGCATGCCGAGGACCGTGAAGTCCCACCGTTTTTGAAAATGGCCCTCGGCAAGTCGTTTTACCGCGTGAGCGGCGGTGAATTGCAGTACCTGCTTGCCGATGGCAGCTACCGGGATTTAAAGCGTGGTCCGGGTGTGACCAGGTTTAACGAGGAACGCCGCAAACTCAAACCCTTGATGCACAACAGGGCGGCCAGCTATTTCGGCCTCGCCCACGATATTGGCTTGGTGGAGTTTCACAGCAAAGCCAATACACTGGATTCCGATTCCATGCATTTGCTCGCCGACGCACTCGGACATGCCGTGGAAAACTTCAGGGGCATCATTATCCACAACGATGCCGCGCACTTTTCTTGCGGTGTCAACCTGCAAAGCATACTGAACTACATCGAAAATGACGACCTGCCGGGACTGGACCGCTTCCTGGACCACTTCCAGCAAACCGTCAAGGCAATGAAATACACCCCCATCCCTGCCGTGGCGGCACCTTCCGGGCTGTCCCTCGGCGGTGGTTTCGAGGTTGTACTACACGCTGACAGGGTCATTTTTCACGCCAATTCAGTCACCGGCCTGGTGGAAACCATGGTCGGTGTGGTGCCCGGTGGCGGCGGCGTCAAGGAACTGCTGTACCGCTGGCACCGGCGTAAAGGCGACAGCACAAAGGCGGCGTGGGAGACCTTTATGAACACCGGCTATGGCAAAACCGCCGGTTCTCCATTGGAAGCGGAATCCCTCGCGATGTTCCGCAACGGGATCGACGCCTACGTGATGAACCGGGACCGCTTGCTGGACAGCGCAATTGCCGCGGTACAGGAAATGTCGCCGGGTTACGCTCCCGTAAAACACGCCCCCCTGGAAATGCCGGGCCGTGACGTGTGGCTTGAGATGCAGGAATGGCTACAAAAAAACCATCGGAAAGGCTACCTGACACCACATGACGTAAGCACCGGAATACGGGTGGCCATGATCGTCACAGGTGGTGATGTGGACGCGGGCACCATGATGACAGAGGATGAAATCCTCGCGCTGGAACGCAGGGCCTTCCTGGAATTGGCCGCGACCGGCGAAACAAAAGCCCGGATCCGCCACATGCTGGAATACGGCAGCCCCCTGCGCAATTGATTCCGTAATTGATCAGGAATAACACCAAATGATTTATAACGCACCGGTAAAAGACATGCTGTTTCTGATCGATGAATGGATCGGCATGGACAAGATCACGGCCTTACCCGGCTATGAAGACCTGGATCGCGAAACCCTGCAGTTCATCATCGAGGAGGCAGGGAAATTTTGCAGCAGCGAACTGTTGTCCATTAACCGCCAGGGAGATGAGCATGGAGTGACATTCAATGATGGTATCGTCAAGGCACCGCCCGGATTCAAGGAAGCCTACCGGAAGTTTATTGACGGCGGATGGACGGGTGTCGATGCCGAACCCGAACATGGCGGACAGGGGTTGCCGAGGCTGGTGCAATTCCTGGTCGACGAGATGCTGGGTGCCTGTAACCTGGCATTCAAACTGTATTCCGAGCTTAGCCATGGTGTCTATCACCTGATACTGGGCAATGCCTCACAGGAAATATGCGACCGCTATCTTCCAAAACTGGTGGAGGGCACCTGGTCGGGCACCATGTGTTTGACCGAACCCCACAGCGGCACGGATCTCGGACTGCTTACGACCAGGGCCTCGCCCGCTAATGACGGTTCCTACAGTATTTCCGGTACCAAGATATTCATCACGTCCGGTGATCATGACCTGACTGAAAACATACTCCACATGGTGCTGGCGAGGCTGGAAGGTGCGCCGGCAGGTGCGGGCGGGATCAGCCTGTTCCTGGTGCCGAGATCGCTGGTGCACGACGATGGAACGCTGGGCGCACGCAACACCGTCACCACCGGGTCAATCGAACACAAAATGGGCATCCGCGGCTCTGCCACCTGTGTACTGAATTTCGATGCTGCCACGGGCTATCTCGTGGGCACCCAAAACAGGGGCCTGTCAGCCATGTTCACCATGATGAACATGGAGCGCATCACCGTTGGCCTGCAAGGGCTGGGGATGGCGGAAATCGCTTATCAGAATGCGCTAGCGTATGCGCAGGAAAGATTGCAGGGCAAGGCCCCGGCCCCGCGACCGTATCCCGGCAAAGCGGCGGACCCTATCATTTACCACCCTGAAATCAAGCGTCAATTATTGAAAATACGGTGCCAGATCGAAGGCGCAAGGGCGCTGTCAGTGGTGGCGGGATACCAGGCCGATGTGCTGGAGAAATCAACCGACGCGGGAGAAGCTGTAGAAGCCGGCGATACACTGGCGCTGCTGACTCCGCTGATCAAGTCATTCCTGGCCGACCTGGGTATGGAAAGCACCTTATCCGCCCAGCAAATATTTGGCGGACACGGTTATATCCGTGAACACGGCATGGAACAACTGGTAAGAGACTGCCGCATCACCCCGATCTATGAAGGCACCAATGAAATACAGGCGCTCGACCTGGTGACCAGAAAACTGACCATGAAAGGCGGGCGCCTGGCAGACCAGTTTTTTGCACGCTGGGAACGCTTCTGGCAAGCCCAGGAGAATGCCGGCCAATTGACCGATGACATACAACCGGCGCGGGCGGCATTTTCCAGGTTGCAGCAGGCGACTACGTGGATCAGGGAACAGTTACCGGCCGGTGATGCGGTCAGCCGGGGCGCGGCGACCGATTACCAACGTCTGTTTGCGCTCACTACCATCGGCTGTCTATGGTCGCATATCGTGGTTTCCATCGGGGACAAGGACGGCGCGTTTTATGACCACAAACGTAAACTCGCGCGCTTTTATATGGATCACGTATTACCGGAAACGGCCGCCCTGCACCAGGTTATTACCCGGGGTAGTGAGTCCCTCGCCTGTTTCGAGGTGGCGGATTTCAACGGTACTTGAAGTTTACTTCAGATAACCACATGTCTTCAGGCAGTCAATAACTTGTCCGGTTTGGTCAAGCTGCTCATGGCCGCCTTGTTTACGATCTCGGATGCCAATCATGGATAATGGATGGTCTTCGAGTATGAACATGAAAAAATCACGCATACCAACCAGCCGCATCGGGCGTCTGGCCAGGCTCGGTTTCACAGCGGGTGAACTTGCCATCGGTGGGGCGGCGGAAGGTGCGCGGCGTCTGGCGGGCTTAAGACCGGCAGATACGCACAACCTGTTTCTGACCGCTACCAACGCAAAAAAACTTGCCAGCCGCCTGGCCGGGATGCGTGGCGCTGCGATGAAGATGGGACAGATTCTGTCGATGGAAAGCGCAGACTTTCTGCCGCCGGAATTTGCCAGTGCACTGGCCATCCTGCGTGATTCCGCCGATTCCATGCCACTGGCACAGATCCGGCGCGTCATGGGAAGGGAATACGGCAAGGGCTGGGAAGAACGTTTTATTGATTTTGATTACGAACCGGTAGCGGCCGCATCAATTGGCCAGGTTCATCGTGCATACACCCGGGACGGTCGCGACCTGGCGCTCAAAATCCAGTATCCGGGCGTGGCCAAAAGTATTGACAGTGATGTCGACAACATGGCGATGTTCCTGCGCCTGGCGAACCTGTTGCCCGTCGATATCGATATCGCCGGTATCGTCGATGAGACCAAACGTCAATTACACCAGGAAGCAGATTACATCGTCGAGGCAGAGTACCTGAGAACCTACCGTGAACTGGTACGGGATGAGCCTCGCTTCGTGGTTCCTGAAGTGCACGAAGACCTTACGACCAAGCGCATCCTGGCGATGGATTACGTGGAAGGCCTACCGCTTGAATCACTGGGTGAGGAGGGTGTTTCGCAGCAGTTACGGGACAGCGTCGGCAGCCTGCTGGAACACCTGATGTTCCGTGAGTTGTTCGAGTTCCGCACCATGCAATCAGACCCGAATTTCGCCAACTACCTGTATCAACCCGCGGAAGATCGTATCGTGTTACTGGATTTCGGGTCTACGGTGACCTTCGAGAAGAATTTCACCGAGCGTTATGCGCAAATCGCACGCGCCATGATCGATGGGGATAGCACCGCCGTGCGTCGGCTAGCCGAACAGATGGGCTACCTGGATCCGGAAAACAGCGATGAGTATGCCGGAAGGCTACTGGACATCTTCCGCCTGATTTCCGAGCCCGTGATCAAGGACGGAATTTATGATTTCAGTGAATCGGACCTGTTTGCGCGTGGCCGCGACGCCGGCTTCGATATGGTGTTTGAGGATATGAGCGAATACCGGGTGCCACCTCCCGAGACGATGTTTTTACACCGCAAACTGGTCGGCTCATTTATGCTGTGTTCGCGGATTGGCGCAAGGGTCAATGTGCAGGAACTTATCAGACCATTTATACCAGCCACCTGTCCGGTTATTCCCTGACGAGACCACTCGGGGCCTGCCTGGTTGGGCTCCCGGATCAGCGGCCCTTCGGGCTACCCTCACGTTTCAGCCCACCCGCGGGATGACCTTGTGTGCCTGCATCCAGGGTGCGTTCACAACGATGGCCTCTGCATCTCCACCCGGAATGGCAATCATCAAACGGGTTCCGGGCTCAGCATACTCAACTGGCACGTTTGCAAATCCGATGTTCTTTTCGAGCCGGGGCGAGTGGGCGCAACGCGATATCCGTCCAACGACGTCTCCATTAACAGAAACAGGCCATGGTTCCTCGTTTGACGCGGGTAATGGTGCACACTGCAGTTCCACGCCCACCAAACGGCGTTTCACACCTTCGGCTTTAATTTTTTGCAGTGCCTTTTGTCCTATGAAGCCGTCTTCTTTATCCAGTGACACCAACCGTTCCAGACCCAGCACAAAAGGATTATCCTCCAGTGTGATATCCGACCCGTGCGACAGCAAAGCGCCTTCGATACTGCGGATCTGGTTGGGTGCTATGGGTTTTATGCCGAATGCCCTGCCGGCGGCCATTATTTTGTCCCATAAGGCGTCACCAAAACGTCTATCGCGGAGATAGAGTTCGTAACCGAGTTCTCCACTCCAGCCCGTTCGCGACACCACCAGCGGGATACCATCGAGCTCGGTTTCCCGTGCCCAGTAATATTCTAAATCCAGCACCCACTCACCCAGCAGGGCCTGCGCCACCTGTGGTGATTTCGGACCCTGGAGCTGCAGTGGTGATACATCCGGCTCGACAACGGTGACATCCAATCCGCTGTTGACCGCTGCCCCCAGGGCCCACAACAGGATTCCGCCATCTCCCGGAGACAGCCAGAATTGTTGTGGCCCCAACACGAGTAATACCGCATCATTGATGATGCCACCGTCTTCGTCGGTCAATAACACGTAAAGACATTGCCCGGTTTTACAATTTGACAGGTCCCGAGGTGTCAGCAACTGGACAAATTGGAGAGCGTCGGGTCCCGTGATCTCGATCTGCCGCTGACCGGCGACGTCCCACAGCGTAACGCCCTCTACGAGACTCCAGTATTCTTCAACCGGGCTGGAATACATTGTAGGCATGTACATGTGATTGTAAATGGTAAAGGACTTGGCGCCGTAACGCAGCGTGGCATCGTAATAAGGCGATTTTCGCACGCGTGGCCCGATGGTGATAGAAAGTGCGTTATTATTGGCTGTCATCTAAAATCCCTGCAAAGACCACCCCGAAAGCAGACCGTAAATTGTCAATATACCTGCCCCAACGAAGCCTTATAGATGCCGCAGGTCTCCAGGGGTTGTTTTGATGAGCGATATTGGCGCCGTTTTAAATCCCCGTAACCTGTAGAAAATCACGAGAATGTTACGCGATGAAATCCATGACAGCCAAGTGAGTAATTGTAACAGCCACGTGAATTCATATAACGACCTGTTGCGCATTGAACCCCCAACTCGGGCACTGTCTGTCTGAAATAGCCACGGGACAATTCCTGGCCCTTCGATCACAAAGCCTGTACGGAAGTTGAAAAAAACTAACTTGCCTGACGTAAAAAAATCGATTGAGACAGCGGTTGTGAGCACCTATAGTCCGTTTCAGGCTGCGAAGAATCGGCCGAAACCAGGGTGATTCATGAACAACAGCGCGATCAATGCTATCAAACCGGGGCTCATCGTCCTGGTGACCGCCGGCGCCAGCGGTATCGGCCGTGCCATCGCGGAGACGTTTCTTACCCACGGAAGCCGGGTGCATGTCTGCGATATTGACCCATCGGCGATCGATGACTTGCTGCAGGCCAATCCCGACGCCGAGGCCTCGGTGGTGGATGTCTCGGATGCGGGTCAGGTCAATAAATTTTTCGATGAACTGGAAAAACGTCACGGCCAGTTGGATTTGTTGGTCAATAATGCCGGTATTGCGGGGCCTACAGTCCCGGTGCAGAACATGGAAATTGCTGATTGGGACCAGACCATCGCGGTCAATCTAAACGGGCATTTCTACTGTACCCGCCGTGCAATCCCACTGTTGAAGCGGTCCAGTGACGGCTCCATTATCAATATCTCATCGAGTGCCGGTTTGCTGGGCTGCCCAATGCGCGCGCCATATGTCGCTTCCAAATGGGCCCTGATCGGGCTGACCAAGACCCTGGCGATGGAACTTGGACCGCTGGGGCTCAGGGTCAACGCGATTTGTCCTTCAAGTGTTGACGGCGAACGTATCGAGCGGGTCATCACACGGCAGGCGCGGGAGTGTGGTGTAACCCGCGATGAAGTCAGGAATTCCTACACACGCCAGACATCATTGCGCCGGTTTGTCAGTGCACAGGACGTGGCCAACATGGCGCTGTTCCTGGCCTCGGACCTGGCACGGAGTATTTCAGGCCAGGCCATGGGCGTTGACGGCCATACCGAATCACTGTCCAATATAATGGA
>Ga0255052_10000634_pt1 | contig 27956 bp, 22 predicted proteins | sample JV7_2_21_MG_FD_188632 | JGI IMG/M metagenome (GOLD analysis project Ga0255052, IMG submission 188632) | Seawater microbial communities from Jervis Inlet, British Columbia, Canada - JV7_2_21 | ecosystem: Environmental > Aquatic > Marine > Inlet | place: Canada: British Columbia | collected...
GATCTGCCCCGGTAAAGGAACCCTTGGCGTGACCAAACAGGGCGCTCTCCATGAGATGATCGGGAAAGGTGGCGCAGTTGACCTTAACAAAGGCCGCCGAGCGTCTGGACGAGAGATCATGAATGGTCTTGGCCACCAGATCCTTGCCAGTCCCGGTCTCGCCGGTTAGAAGAACGGTGGCATCATTTCTCGCGTAAAGCCGTACCAGCCGTCTGACCTCGCACATAGCAGAGGAATTACCGATAATGGCCTGTTCAAGCCTGGACAGATCAATGGTTTCCTCCACTCTTAGAACTTCCGGTGGTCTCTGCTTTCTCTCTCTGATTCTCTCCAGCAGTGGGATCAGTTCTTCATTGCGAAAAGGTTTGGTAATGAAATTATACGCACCAAGCTTCATGGCTTCAACAGCCAGAGGAATGCTACCGTAGGCCGTCATCATAATCACTTCTGTCTGGGCATGTCCGTTGCATTTGATGTGTTTTAGGAGTTCCATACCATCGATGTTTGACATACGTAAATCGGTGATTACGACATCAAACGATTCTTGAGCCAACAGATCAATCGCCTCTTGGCCATGTGAAGCAGAGGCCGTTTCAAAACCGGTATTCACCAGATCATCCGCCAGTGAAACGCGTTTAATCTCCTCATCATCAACAACCAGTATTTTCATTTCTATTCCTCTTTATCACAGAAATCACGCCCTGCGGCATTGAGAATGAGCCGAAATGTTGTCTCCTGTTTCGGCACACTGCTGACTTCAATTTGGCCATCCATCTCCGAGATTAACATTCGACACAGAGCCAATCCCAGGCCAGTCCCTCCGGCATCCTTTCTGGTCGTGAAAAACGGTTCAAAAATCCTGTCTATGTGACTCTCCGGAATACCACAGCCGGTATCAGCCACTTCAATTGCCACTCGTTTGAACTGGCTAAAGGTGTCCGCCTCCAATACAAAGCTACGTAAACACAACTCGCCCCCATCCGGCATGGCTACCAGTGAATTGGTGCAGAGATTGAATATGACTTCCTGCAGTATGTGCAGGTCTCCCCGTACGTGAGGCGCTTTGCCCAATTCGGTGACTAACTGTATCTTCTGTGGAATGCTCTGGTCCAGGAGTTGAACTACGGCCTCAATGGCCTCATTTGCATCTGTATCTTGCAGCGTAAGCCCGTGCGGCCCGGCAAAGGCTTGGACACTCTTGGTGGTTCGTTCGATTCTCTCCAGTGCCTCGGTCATGAGTTGAACATATTGAGTCAGACGGGCATCATCCTTCACACTGCGACCAATAGTCTGCAGACAGTTTTGAACGCCATCGAGAGGATTGGAAATCTGATGTGCGATACCGGTTACCAACTGACTGATGCCAAGCATTTTTTCCTTTTGTCGGATAACCCCCTGGACCCGAGACAAATAATTATGCACAGAGGAGGTGAAATAGACCGTGATCCACAGCGTGGTCGTCAGCGCAACGAAGAATCCGGCCAGATAGACGCCATGGGGTCCATTTCCGAGCACCGTAGAGTGATAGGATCCAGGGTCCAAACTGAAAACCGATCTCGGCGCCCACCCGAGATATCCCAGCATCAACACCACGCCTGAAAGACACGAGGCCAGCAAAGCCAGCACGTAAGGTGCCCAACCAATCAGGAGTAGAGCCGCAATGGCACTGTGGAATACGAAATAGAAGAAGAACGGATTGCACGGCACACCTGAGAAATACAACAGCAGGGACAGACTGATCTGGTCCAGGATTATCTGCACCAGGATACGCTTATTCAGATTCAGGCGGCCGCACGCTCTGTGCCGTTCGTAAAGTACAAAAAGAGAATTGTACAACAACACAATCCCGGCAAGGACATAAACTGGCACTGGATGTGTCACAACCTCAAGTATGGAAGATGTCAGCCAGACGACCACTATAACACCAAAGCAGAACATCCACCTGAGGTTAATGAGCCAACGTACCCTGTTCGACAGGATGGAAAACGCCAAGTCCACTAAAACACCTCTACGTATAGAATATTCAACATCATTAATCTGGGATGCGTAATCACCAGATAACGCACTTTCTTACCACAATCTTCTCCTATTCGAGAACAAAAAGCAAGGAAAATTTCTCACTATTGACATACAAAGGAGAATTAGCTATACTGTACGATATGATCTTCTCTACTTAAGCCTCAGTGGAGCCAATAGCTTATGTTGTCTGTAATGACAGAAGTGAGCGAGTTCCTTTCAGCGACCTTTTCGCTGTGCAGGCCAGGCCTCCCAGTCGGGATGTTCGCCGTCGCAGGCTTGACACAGGAGTAATGTCAAAAGCGTATGAATCAGAGGAAATGTTATGGCGACAGCGCAGTTTCTTCCCCCGGCGCATCTCGCATGCCAGGAACCATGTGGCAATATGGGCCAAGAAGACATGTACGCACCTTATCTATCCAGTCCCGCTGAAATTGTTCAGGTAGTACCGATGAGAACGCACAAGCCAGTGCTACTCAAGAGCTTAGCATTTTGGGGTATGATTTGGACGATGTGCCTTTTCACGGGATGCCGATCCGTCAAGATCGAGCAGCCTGTCTCAGAGTCGGTCTTCTTCCCACCGCCGCCGGAGGTACCACGCTTGCAGTTTCTCACGTCCTTCTCCGGACCTGAGGATCTTGGTGCACGGGCAGTTGGCGGCTTTGAGCGGTTTGTACTCGGCGAGCCGGAAGCGATGGAGGGCATTGTGGCACCTTATGGAATGGCACTTTTCGAAGGCAAGCTGTATGTGTGCGACGTGGGTCGAAAGGTGGTCGCTGTGTTTGACCTGCGGAACCGCGCGTTCGGCTATTTGACAGAAGACAGACGGTTGATGAAACCGGCCAATATCTTCATAGACGACAATGGCTGGAAATACGTGGCCGATTCGACAGCCGGCCTCGTGTTTGTATTTGACCGCGATAACAACCTGATCACCATGTTGGGTCAACAGTTGAAGATCAACCCCGTCGATGTCGTCGTTCGCGGCGCGCTGTGCTATGTCACTGATGATGCCAGCAACCAGGTCGTTGTCCTGAACAAAGTGACGGGCCAAGAGATCAAACGCATCGGCCTGAGACGACGGACGGCAGGACGAGTTCTGCCCGAGGCCAAACTGCCGCCGGGAGAATTTTCTCTTATCAGTGATCTGGCCCTTGATCAGCAGGGCAACATTTATGTCACCGATAAAGCCGGCGCACGGATAACACAATTTGACCCGTCCGGAATATTCAGACGAACGATCGGGCGGTTGGGTAACAATATAGACGAGTTTGTCAGGCCCAAGGGCATTGCTATCGACAGGGAGAACAGAATATGGGTCGTGGATGCCGCGACAGAAGTTGCCAAGATATACAATGAGCAGGCGCAGCTTCTCCTATTCTTCGGCCTGCCCGGCAACGAGCCCGGCATGATGAATTTGCCGGCGACGATTGTCGTGGATTATGACAACGTGGAATTCTTTCGGAAATACGCGGTTCAAGGGGCCAGTATAGAATTCCTGGTTTTGGTCTCGAATCAATATGGACCAAACAAGATCAGCGTATATGGTTTTGGCACATTTCCCGTTCATGGCAGGGCGAAGAAATCACCTTTCACATTACAGGACTTGGCGCCTTCGGCAGCGTGGGCAGGTGGGTGATTCTGATTGCTGCCCTGGGTGCGGTGACGATTACGACCGGCCGTACAGCTTGAGCTTTGCACGTAAATGGAGTATAATAACTGTAGGACGTGCGATGGATTCAAATGCAAATTTATGTCAACGTTAGTGTCTTTCTTGGCCCGGGGAGATTGAGTCAACTTTTGTAATCTACAGACATTTTACCAGCCGCAGGTGGTACGTAAAATCGGATGTGAAATCGAGTAAGGACAAGAGGTAATGAAGCTATATTCTGTGAAATTACGTTTACTATTGGTTCTTGTCGCCTTATTAACTCCGACGGTCGTAATGGCATTGGCCCATACGGACTTGTTTGGCTGCGATGGATGTCACACGCCGCACAATGCAGAGGTGCTGCCGGGCGTACCTTTGTGGAACGGCAGCGAAACAACGACAACGTTTGTGAGGTATTCCAGCGATATATTCCAGGGCACAGCAGATGGCCAGCCGAGCGGCAATTCCAGGCTATGTCTTAGCTGTCACGATGGTTCTAATTCCAATTACGCGTGGATGAATCCGGATCACAGCTTTGGTGCTGATGAGCTGGCAAGTTCACACCCAATCTCGTTTGTTTACGATTCCGCCCTGGCCGCCCAGAATGGAACTCTGAAAGACCCTTCAGAAGCAAGCACGCTTGGAGGAACCATCTTGGAAGATCTGCTCGATCCGGAGAGCAAAGTACAGTGCGGCAGTTGTCATGATGCTCATTCATCCAGCGTCGGCGATAGCCTATTACGAGGCTACGAGTACGGCAGCCAGCACGGGCCCGGACTGTGCCGCATGTGCCATTTGAAATAGAGTTGTTCTTTGAGCCCTGTATGAATAAATGTGCCCGACGAGTTCAGGCAACGGGAGGCCTTGACTGGTTTGGCACTTTTGAGTAAGATGTTTGAAATAGGTAGGTGAGCGTCCTATCTGGTTTGTGAAATCTGTTATCACAAAGGGCGTTGGATTTCATGTTTGAATCGTGCGCCAACGCCGCGCAAGGCTGTTTTCGGGGCGACGACCCCGCGGATACGACTAGAGTAAGGGTCGATTCTGTCATGCACTAAAAGTTAAGGAACCAAGATCATGTCGAAAATCACACGTCGTCAGTTTGTCAAACGCACTGCTGCCGTTGGGGCCGCATGCACTATCGGTTTCCCGAGCCTCCTCCGGGCCCAGGGACTCAACGAAAAACTCCAGGTGGGATTTATCGCTGCTGGCGGACAAGCCGGCTCCCATACGGGCGCATCCCATCGGGCAGGCCTTCAGTGTGTCGCCTTCGCCGAGGTCGACAAGACCCGGTGGAACGGTGTCCACGGCAAGAAAAGCTGGGAGAAAGCGGCCGGGTATATGGATTGGCGGAAAGTGTTCGAGAATCACGGTAAGGAAATCGACGTGGTTTTCGTGGCGACTCCGGATCACAGCCACTTTGCTCCGTCGATGACCGCCGTTTCCATGGGAATTCACTGCTACACCGAAAAGCCCCTGACCTGGTCGGTTCGCGAGGCGCAGTTGCTGACAGCAGCCTACGCCAGGAATACTAAGGTTGTTACCCAGATGGGCAACCAGGGCCACGGCCAGGATGGATGGCGGCGTGCGTACGAATTGGTCAAGGCCGGCGCGATCGGCCAGATCAAGGAATTTCACACGTGGACGAATCGCCCAATCTGGCCTCAGGGCGGTGACCGTCCAGAAGGATCAGACCCGATCCCCGAAACCCTGAACTGGGATGCGTGGATCGGCCCGGCCCCAATGCGTCCTCACAAGAAGGGAGTCTACCATTCGTTCAACTGGCGGGGCGTGGCCGATTTCGGTTCCGGGGCACTGGGCGACATGGCCTGTCATACAACGGATGGAATCTATGCGATTATGAATCCCGGCTACGCGGCCACCGCCGAGCCGATCATCATGACCGGGCCCGTCAAGGATCAATGGCCGGCCGGGATGGTAGTCAAGAACACCTACCGCGCAAAAGGTGACCGGCCCGGGTTTACCACCTACTGGTACGAGGGCAAGGATGAAGACGGAAAGCCTTTCATGCCGGAGAACCCCGAGGAACTCAAGGTCGATGGGCGCAAACTGCCGAGAACCGGAAATCTGGTCATTGGCACCAAGGGAAAGATGCTGGTCAATGGTGATTACTGGAATACTCCGCTACTGATCCCGGAAGCGAGGCGCAAAGAGTTCGGCCGCCCCGAACAACTGCTCGAACGCTCTCCCGGACATCACCAGGAGTTCTTCACGGCCTGCAAGGGCGAAAAGCCGCGACAGTTCAGTCAGTCCAACTTCAGCTACTCCGGTCCCATGACCGCAAACATCCAGCTCGGCAACCTTTGTGCCCGAGCAGCAAAGAAGCTCGAATTGAACGAAGCCGGGGTAATCATCAACGACCCGAAGATCAACGACTTGGCCTGGCGCGAGCCCCGCAGGGGTTGGGGACCGCTGGAGATGAGAATCTAGATAAATCACTGAGCATAGAGCTTTCTACTGGTGCCGTTTTCAAGAAGATGGCATTACTTCTTGGAAACGGCACTCGTCTTTGCGCTGTTTTCGGCAAATCCTGACAATTTCGATCCGGGGTGACCGGCGTCGGCTATTCCTTCCCGTGCGATGATTTCCGGTGTACTTGTCACGGACTAGGACTAAACTCTAGATCCTAAACAAGAACGACCATCTCAGCGTTCTGAAGCGAACTCGACGGTTAATAGCAGGAGTAAGCAATTGAAACCAGATGCAGATTATTCTTGTGTCTTTGGGTAGGCTGGGTATAATCTCGTCTCCGTGAAATTAACGTAACAGTTTTGATGGAGACTTTACAGAAATGGCAAGTGCACCGAAGGCAAATGCGGTTGTCGGCCAGTCCGGTGGCCCGACGGGCGTCATCAATGCCTCCCTGGTCGGCGTGATCGAAGAGGCCCAGAAACATCCGGAAATTGAGAATATCTATGGAGCGATCCATGCCGTGGCGGGGATGGTGAAGGACCATTTTATCGATCTTGGGAAACTCTCGCCCGAGAGGCTGCAAGTGGTGGCGGCATCGCCCTCCTCGGCAATCGGGACCAGCAGGAACAAGCCCGATGAGGAATACTGTGCGAAGATTATCGAGGTCTTCAAGAAGCGCAACATCCGGTATTTCTTCTATATCGGCGGTAACGACTCGGCCAACACGGCCTACATCCTCAATATGATAGCCGACGAGGCTAACTACGACATCCGGTCGTTCCACATCCCCAAGACGGTGGATAACGATCTGCGGGTCACCGACCATTGCCCGGGCTATGGAACGGCGGCAAGGTTCGAGGCCTGCGCCTTGATGGGCGATGATCTGGACAATCGCGCCCTGCCTGGCGTGAAAATCAACGTGCTCATGGGCCGGCACGCCGGCTTTTTGACAGCCGCGGCGGCGCTGGGTAAGCAGAGAGACGATGACGGCCCCCACCTGATATACGTTCCGGAAAGACCCGTCTCGATGGAGAAGTTCCTCGGCGACGTGGACGGCGTCTGCCAGAAACTCGGCCGATGCGTTATCGCGGTCAGCGAGGGAATTTGCGACAGCGACGGTGTGACCTGGGCCAAGAAGCTCGCCGAGCAGGCCGAGACGGACGCTCACGGCAACATACAACTATCCGGGACGGGCGCTCTGGCCGACTTCCTGTCTGGTCAGGTCAAGAGCAAACTCAAAGTCAGTCGCGTTCGGGCCGACACATTTGGCTACCTTCAGCGAAGTTACGCAGGCTTGCAGTCGGCCGTTGACGTTGAAGAGGCGCGCTGGTGCGGACGGCACGCTGTTCAGTTTGCAATGGACGAGGATAACGGATCGGTGGCGATCAAGCGGACGGGCAATGGAAAAGACTACGCGGTCGAGCTGTTTAGAACGGAGCTGAAGAACGTCGCCGAGCATACGAAATCCATGCCGGACGAGTTCATCAACGAAGAAGGCAACAGCGTGACGGACGCTTTCATCGAATATGCAATGCCGCTGGTAGGCGAGTTGCCCAAGACCGAATACCTGGGCGGCTATCCGAGAATCTGACGCTGCTTGGGAAGCCGAGAAACGATCCGGCTTTCGGCATCGATTGTTCGCGAGCCTGATTCTTTTTCAACAGCTAAATAGTGCTTCGACAAATGTGTCGGGGTCGAACTCGGCGATGTCTTCGGGCTTTTCGCCCAGGCCTACGAATTTGACGGGAATGTCGAGCTGGTCCTTGATCGCGATTACGATTCCACCTCTTGCGGTCCCGTCGAGTTTGGCCAGGAATATGCCGGTGACATTGATCGCCTCGGTGAACAGTTTCGCCTGGGAGACTGCGTTCTGGCCGGTCGTGGCGTCGAGGACCAGCAGCACTTCGTGGGGAGCGTCAGGGATCTTTCGCGTGACCACGTCGCGGATCTTGGTCAGTTGCAGCATAAGGTCCTTTTTCGTGTGCAACCGGCCTGCCGTGTCGAGGATCAGAATGTCGACGTCTCTGGAAACGGCAGCCTCGCAGGCGTCGAAGGCAACCGCCGCGGGATCGCTGCCGCTTTGGTGCTTGACTATCTGAACGCCGATGCGCTCGGCCCATATGCTCAACTGCTCGACTGCGGCGGCGCGGAACGTATCGCAGGCGGCGACGATGACTTTCTTGCCGCTGCGGTTGAATATGTGCGCCAGTTTGGCGATGCTCGTGGTCTTGCCCGTCCCATTGACGCCGGCAACGAGAATGACGGTCGGGCCTCTCTTGGCAGGGTGCAACTGCCTGTCGCGGTCGGGCCAGTAGCTTTTGATGTGCTCTTTGAGAAATGGGATAACGTCGTCGGTGGTCGCGATCTGTCGGTCGCGATACGCTTGGCGCAGCTCCGAGACGAGCTTGTCGGTCGTCTCGACGCCGATATCGTCGCTTAGCAGCGTTTCTTCCAGCTCATCGAGCAGGTCTTCGTCGATCTTTCGCCCCAGACTGAGCACGGATGAGAGCGAGCTACTGATCTTGTCCCTGGTTTTGCCCAATCGTTCTTTGAAGAATCCGGCCGTTTTGGTAAAGATTCCCATGCTTGGTCGCCTTTCGCGAAATTAATCTTAAGTTTTTAGTGCTTAGTTTGAGTTGAGCAAACATGTCAAAAGTAAAGACTCAAAACTAAGAACTGATTCTGATAGTAGCGAGATTTGGAGGAATTTCAAGTCCGCGCGGGATTTAATTTTCCCGGATACCATCTCGCTCCGCAAGGCGGCATTTGCCATCTTTGGCGTAGCTCTAATAATTGCTTTTGAGCGGCAGGTAGAAGCTTGTTTGTATTCTGGCAAGGAAGGAAAAATCAGCCTTAGCCAAAGCTAAGGCTGATTTTTCCTGGCGCCGTCCAGAATCAAGAAGATTCGTTTGCCCGTCAAAATGAATTCTTAGAGGTGCCTTAAGTCAAAACGTGAAGAATTTCCTTTGACAAGGCGAACAATCCCGATTACATTTGACGGCTGTCATTTCGCACTCGTTGAGCGCGGGCATATGCTTGGTGAGTGCGGGACAATATGAAGACCATCTAACATGGATGTTCCGGTGGGCATTTGTTTCTTGCATCGAACACCGGTTCACGAAGGACGGCAGTGTGACAACCCCCGAAGTTGAGGACATTTTCGCTGATATAGTTGATCGTGCAAAGGCACTTGACCCGGCAAACACACGCAAGTGGTTCGAGAAGCTGACGGTTTTGCACCTGGACGGCGGCTCGCTCGCAGTGGGCTGTCCCGACCAAGCCACCGTCGAGTTTCTGCGGGACAATTGCAAGAGCAGCTTTACACGCGCGGCTCAGCAGATAACCGGTCATCTGATCACGATGGATTTCAGTGTCGAGGCATACGCTCAACTCGATGCCGGCTCGGCGAGTTCCGAAACCAGGTTTGGCGATTCGGCTCTGAAAAGCAGGCGCAGGATGGAGGCCCCCAAGCTTCATCCTGACTACACGTTTGAGAATTTTGTCGTCGGGCCCAGCAACCGTCTCGCCCACGCAAGCTGCGTCGCCGTGAGTCAGTCCCCGGGAAATACGTACAATCCGCTTTTCGTCTACGGCAACTCCGGACTGGGAAAAACTCATCTGCTGCACGCCATCTGTTTCGAAACTCTCAGAACATCCGACGATGCGACAATCCAGTTCCTGAGCTGCGAAGATTTCGTCAACAGATTCATCCGGGCGATCGAGGAAGGAAACCTGGCAGGGTTTCAGAGGCAGTTCCGCACGGTGGACGCCATAGTAATCGACGACGTTCAGTTTTTGCGCGAGCGCGAGCACAGCCAAGAGGAATTTTTTCACACGTTCAACGCCCTTTACAACAACGGCAAACAAATTATTCTCAGCGCCGACAGCCCGCCCGGCAAGATTCCGTCACTCGAGGAGCGTCTGATCAGCAGATTCAACTGGGGGTTGGTCGCCCGGATCGACCCGCCGAGCTATGAGACGAGAGTCGCAATCGTGCAGAAGAAGGCCCACCTTCGGGGGCTCGACATTTCCGACGAGATCGCCGGGTTCATCGCCCGCAAGGTGCACGCGAACATCCGGGAGCTGGAAGGCGCCCTGACAACGATCTACGCCGTGGCGACCACTACAGGCCAGCCGATCGACATGGAATTGGCCCAGATCGCCCTGGAGGGACAGATCGAGGCAACAGCCCGGCATATAAGCATCACCGACATTATCGAGGTGGTGACGGGCTATTTCGACGTCCGGCTTGCGGATCTGCAGAGCAAGAGGCGCAGCCAGAGCATTACCGAGCCGCGGCAGATTTGCATGTATCTGGCCCGGAATCTGACCAAACACAGCCTCGAAGAAATCGGCGGCCACTTGGGCGGCCGCGACCATACGACCGTCATGCACGCCTGCAACAAGATAAACCAGGTCAAAGACGCCGACCCTAAGATGAACGCGCTGCTCGATAACCTGACAAGACAGATCACCCAAACGCCACAAGCTTGAGCCTGGTGCGCGGTCGTCTGCGAATTGCATTTAATCAGTCGCATTTCGCCTCGAAATCATCTGAATTCGGCGCGAATACCGATAGCGAAAGACTCGCTTTTGCGATAACATGTCGCTCGTCCTTCATATAATTGGGATTGTTAGGAGCACAAAAACTTGGCGTCGGAAGTTGTCAAAAAGAAATCGCTTTGTGTGGCGTTGATTGCATCGGAACATACGGTCGACGAGTACTCGGCGTTCCTCAAGCTTCTTCTTGTCGGTCTGGCGGACCAATCGGTTCCGACGGTTCTGATCTGTCCGCCGGGCTGCGATTCGGAGTTTATGTTCACGGGCTCGGTCGAGGTTATCAGTCATCCGGCACTTCATCTGCCGTTGAGCGAACATTTTAACATTCGGCTGCTTGCCCAGCGGCTCGCAAAGTTCGAGCCTACCGTGCTGCACTGTCTGTGCAAAAGCAAGGCGTCACTCGCAAGGCAATTGGCTCGCCGGATGGATTTGCCCTACGTATTGACGGTTAACTCCGTGCAGGGGCGATTGGGGCAGTTCTCCATTTCGCCCAAACGCTGCAGGAGAATCATCGTCCCGGCCAAGACCATCGCGGATAACGTAGCCAAGACCCACCAGGGCTTTGCCGAGCGAATAGAACAGATTAATATCGGGACTTTCGTCGCGGAAACCTGCGGGTGTTTTACACAGTCCGGTCGGATCGCAACCATAGTGACAGCTCATCCTTTCAACGAGGCCAACGACTTCGAGAATCTGTTCGGCGTGCTCAGGCATTTGCTGATTGACGGCTATGAATTCATGGTGGTGGTAGCCGGTGACGGGCGGGCGGAGAGACATCTCTGGAAACTGCTGACGGCGTTGAGCCTTCTGCAGGTTGTCACTATGGTCCCGAGGTTGAAACCCTGGCGTTCGGTTCTTGCCGCCGGTGACATTTTCATCAGACCTCAGCCGTGTCTCGCCTTTGATCCTTCGTTGCTGGAGGCAATGAGCGTCGGTGCCGCGGTTGCGGGCTGCAAAGGCGGAGTTGACGATCTGATCGTTGAGGACCGCACGGCTGTCGTTTTTGACCCGAAGGATGAGCTTAGTATGCTGCGGTGTCTCCAGCAACTTTTGGGCAAGCGTGAGTTCGCACGCGAGATCGCCCGGAACGCCCAGGAATACTTGAGAGAAAACCACGTTGCCAGCAACATGATTTCCGCTACCATTGAGGCTTATCGCGATGCACAGGGATAACTCGGCAGCGAGACGAAATCCAGGCTCATTTATCAAAAGATACACGATAACCTGCGGGAACACCGAGAGCTTCAGAACGCAGAGTCGGAGCAGGACGAGGAAAAAACCGAAAAGTGATTTTCGCATGGGGGATTTTGGCCCCTCGGCGGAACACTCGTCAGGGAAGTTCGATGTCGATCGGCTTTTCGGGTGGTTCATCGGTGCCGGTCAACTGAGCGCCAAGCTGGTATGCTTGATCGAGCACCGAAGGATGTTCTTCGACTTGGCCGCGGTCATCGACCTGGTTGACAAACAGATTGGCGACGTATTTCATGTCCAGCACATCAAAATAGGTCTTCATTGTCAGGCGGATGCTTTCGAACTGCTTTTTGCTTTTCGATCCCCCCACTGCGATCACCATCGCCCGGCGGGCGCGCCCGACGGTGAGCGACTCTTTCTTGAGCACATACTTGAGGGACCAGAGACACTGGCCGCGATCGATGAGATTCTTCGCCTGGGCACAGACACTCATGAAGAATACAGGCGTGGCGAAAACCAAACGGTCCGCATCGAGTATCTTCTTCAGGAGCATCTGATAGTCATCCCGGACTTTGCATTCGCCAGCGCGGTAGCAGGTATTGCACTCGATACAGGGACCGATGTTGTAATCGGACAAATGAACGTATTCAGCGCCTGCGCCTGCGCCCACAGACTCCGCACCGGCTAACGCGCGGCGCAAAAGCAAGTCACTATTGCCCTTGATCCTCGGACTCGTTGAAATCCCAAGAACTTTCATCTTATCCCCGGAATACAATATTGCCCGCCACGATTGTCGCGTGAACGGAGAGGTCGTCGTCGAGCAGGACCAGGTCGGCATCTTTCCCCGCAGCAACGGCACCTTTTCTATCACCGAGACCCAACAAGCAGGCAGGGTTTTGACTGACGGTCTTGATCGCAACATCAGCCGGGCAACCCGTAAAGGCGATGAATCGTTGGAGCAGTTGGCTCAGCCCCAGCGCGGTGCCTATCAGCGTGCCATCATGGTATCTGGCGGTGCCATCTTTGGATTCGTATTCGACGCCGTTGTAGGTAAACTTGCCGTCGCCAAGACCGATGGCCTGCATGCCGTCGGTGATGGGTATACTGCGCTCGGGGCCGAGCGTTTCAAAAGCAAATCTCAGAACAGCCGGGTGGATGTGAACACCGTCAGGGATAAGCTGAACTGTAATGTGCTTTGTCTGGAAGATCGCAATCAACGGGCCCGGCGAGCGATGGTGACAGGGCATCATGGCGTTGAACAGATGCGTCACGTGCGAGAGTCCAGCGTCGAAGCCGGCAAGAGTCTGCTCGTACGTGGCGGCCGAGTGAGCGAAAGAGGCGACTGCCCCTGAGTCCGCGAGCGAGCGAATAATCGGCAGGTTTTCGGGCAGCTCGGGCGCGATCGTCATCATACTGAGCCGGCCATTGGTCGCTTCGAGAATTTCATCGAAGACCTTCGGCGAAGGCGGGCATATAGACCCCGGTTGAATCATCCCTCTCTTCTCAAGTGAAATGAAGGGACCTTCCAGATGGACGCCAAGCAGATTTGCCCCACCGAGATCACGGCCGACATGCTCGGCGGCGAGAGCAAGATGTCTGTTTTCGGCGCCCGGTTTGAACACTGTCGTCGCAAGAAAACCGGTGGTCCCGAAGCGGGCGCAGGTCCTGGATATGGTGCCAAGAGCCTCAACAGTACCGTCAAGCACATCGGCGCCACCCGCACCCTGGATATGGATATCGATGAAACCCGGGGCGATCATTCTGCCCTGGGCGTCGAGCGTGCTCTCGCACGAGCCGGCAGATCCAACCTGGACGATGACACCGTCTTCAATCAGGACACAAGTTTCCACCTGCTCGGGGGGCGCGTCGAACAATCTGCAATTGGTTATAAGCAATCTTTGCGTCATCTTGATCCTGAAGGGATAAGGATAATAGACCAGAGGCATGATTGCAAGACTTCGCTGACGGAACTACATCATTTTGTCATTGCCGGCGAGACAGTGCGGTCCCGAGCCAATCGACACAGATATTGGACCGCGTCATCGCGCCCCTTGCAGAACGTCGGCTCATGTGTGATCACGAAATTGCATCCCTGCTCAGCCATCCGCCTGAGCACGTCGAACACAGCCATACCCTCAAATGAGTCCCTGAACTGCAAGTCGGTCAGAGCTTTTTGAGAAAACGCTCGCCCTCTGACGAGATCACCTGGCCACTTTCCTGGCCTTGAATCCGCTCGATCAAACCCAGTTGGCGGAGACATTTCAGCCTTTTGCCTACGGTTGACCGCGAGACTTTCAGTTCGGTTTCCAGATCGGACTGTTTCTTCGCAAGCTCGGAGGCATGCAGGTATTTCAGAATCTTAACGTCGATTTCCTGCAATCGTGGCAGCCTCTTTTGCTCACCACATAATTCCAGCAGCCGCACCAGGCCAACGGCGCCGTTCTGGGCCGGCTCAAAACCTCCGCCGCCAAGCTGGCGGTACAGCCGGTAGAATCTCTCCAGGTCGCGCCGGGCCAGCTTCACATCGATCTGGCCGGTCAGAGCTTCGCGGACAAATGCAGGGCAGAGCATTATCTGCTTTGCCAACTCGGATAACGTCTCGGTTTGCTGTTCGCCCTCCGGTCCAAATAGCCACAATTCCAGATCGAGTTCGAGAATGCGCTTAGGGTCTGCCTCAATCGCCTGGCGGACGTTCTCAGGATAAGCCCTTGTATGTTCGCCCGCCTCGGCAACCACCGCTCGGATGTCGGCGCAGGGATACTTGCCCTGCAGTCGACGCATCTGAGACTCGGGCACCAAATACGTACACGTCGTCGGATCATATCGAATTTGACGGCCCATTGTCTTCTTTCTCCGCGGTTAGGTTTTCACGCGGTCGATAATTCCCTTTCGGAAATAGAGGCCCTGATTGACGATGGACTTGCATCGGGCCTCCAGTCGGGCCATGACAGCATCGTTGTAGGGCGTGAACTCTGAGGCGGTCTTGACATTTTCTTCGATCTGCTGAACATTGTCACAACCGGCGATGTTAGTGCTGACCGGCACCGAGAAATTGTAGGACAGAGATTCCCTCATCGTAATCGCACCCGTTTTCCTGGTCGCCATGCGTTTTGGCTGTTCGTTCAGTGGCGGAGGCGTCCAGGTCGAGAGCATTCGCCCGCGTGTAGCGACCTTCATGCCGATGATTCCGATCTTCTTCTCGAGCGCCGCGGGCAGCAGATGCTCGATGAAACTGCATTGATGCTTGTCGGCGGCGTTGAACGCCATCAGGAGCGTGTCGAACGGATAGCGATTGATGGCTTCGGCAAGGATGAACGGATCGTAGTGGCCGGTTATCCCCAGGAAACGTACGATGCCTTCGTCTCTGGCCTTTTCAAGCGCCTTAATCGCCCCGTCTTTGGCGAAGATCTTGTCGGTATGCTGTTTGGTCTGGACGTTGTGAAGCTGCCAGCAGTCGAGGTGGTCGGTTTGCAGCCGCTCGAGGCTCGTTTCCAGCAGGCGCATCGAGCCGTCGTAGCTGCGATCATGCGTCTTGCTCGCCAGGTACACTTCGCCACGGCGGTGCTTTATGACGCGGCCGATGTTTTGCTCGCTCTTGCCCCCGCCGTAGGACGAAGCCGTGTCGATATAGTTGACGCCGAGGTCGATGGCCCTGTTGACAATCGCCTCGGCCTGATCCCGGTCGCTGGTCTCAACTACTGCTTGCCCGCCAAGGCTGAAGATACCAACGCGGTGGCCGGTCTTTCCCAGGTTCCGCGTGGGCATAGCCTCGAATATTCGCCGATTGTAGGGCAGCGGCCTGCCCTTGGAATCCTTGCCGATGGGGCTACTTTCGGCAGTCGCCGATGCAGCTCCTCCGGCCGTAGCCAAAGCCGCAGCCATTCCTGTGCCAATGAATGCCCGACGGTCGAGTTGGTTTTGAGGGTTTCCGTTTTGTGCCATAATGACCTCCAATTCCCAAATGTTGAAATACCTATTGGATCAATATACAAACAACGCAGTTCATTATGCTCTGTCGGGGACATCCGACTGCAAGATAGTATATCACAATCTCTGCAATGTGCCTGATTTTTTGGGCCCATTTATGCTACAATTAATTGGGCTTTTGTTGAAACGAGCGTACGGTTTAGAACTGGCCATTGTTACGACGAGCAGAAGAAAGCAACTCGAGCGAGAGATAGCTAAAACTGACGACCCTGTCATACGAATGCAACTGCGCGAGCCGCTGACCAAGAAAGGGCAGCGACAGGAAAAGCTAATCAGACGGATCGAAGAAGCCCTGGACTCTCTGCTGCGTCAAGCGATTGGCCGACTGCACGATCAGGCTCCGTTCGTGTTGATAGTCATCGTCATTACAATCATTCTGTTCATCGTCTTTATGGTTTTGGAGAGCGGAGCTTAAGAATCTGCTCGGGAATCGGCTGAATTCCAGCAGCGTCTTTAAGAGGCCATTCCATCCGGCGTAATACCCGATTGCCTGGCCCCCCTGCAACAGTTCTTCCACATACGAAACGTGCAAATTAAAAAAGGGCTGTGAGCAAGAAAATGCCCACAGCCCGAATCAGCCATTCGACAAGCTGTATTAGAAACAATTCTCAAGCCATAGTGCGGTCAGTGCGGCCAGGTCCTCCATGTCAATTACTCCATCGCCATTCACGTCTTCACACAGCGGGCAATCCGCCCCGGGCGTTTTGTCCGGGATGAAGTAGTAATCTTCCGTTTCGCCTATTTCATACCTTGTCGCCGGCCCGGAGCCGCCGTTACCCTTCTCGCCGGGATTGCTGCCGCCCTTCCAGGGCTGCTCGGAGATAGTAATTCTCATCCAAACCCCTGCCGGTCCGCTCTTCGGGTGCCACGACAGGAACGCCGGCGTGGTAACTTGACTTAATCCAACCGGAAGAGCGAAAAGATACTGGTTCTGCACGGCCCACTCCGGGGCCAGGCCGGCATCACAGGCGGAGGTATCGTCCCAGTCACCGTCGCGATTGAAGTCAAACCAGACATTCACCCAAAGGTCGATCTTCGGGTCGGCAACGGTAACCTGATAGTCAAATGCAGCCCATTCGCAGTGAGGCAGACTCAACGGGACAACAACACCGTCGTCGCCCTGGTCGTCATCCGACGAGTCTGTCTGGGGAGTGATGTTATTGACACCATCTTCGTCCGGGCCGGTATCAGCTTCGCGTTCACTGGTTATTTTCTTGCCGAGGAAGGCTCCCGTCGGAGCGTTCAAATGAGCAGGTCCGTAGGGCCCGACACCACGGCCGTCGTTAAAAACTGTGGGGAAATTGGCCTGGACGGTGACCGGCGAGGGATATGCGGTCATCGTAGCGCCGTAATTATTGGTGCTGTCCGGCGCGTCGCCGAGGTCGGGTTTTACCGGAGCATCGCACGAAACACTGACACTCAGCACGCCCTGACCTGAGTCGGAGCCGTAGCCCCCGACCTCTATCAGATACTGCCGGCCGGCTACCACGTCGATTGTAACCTCGGACTGGCGATCACAGGCATCGTCGTTACACGCAATCATATCGCCGTGGCCCGGGTTGCACTGACATCCATTGTAGAGTGCCAGCATCGTGTCGAACCCGCTGCCGCACAAACTGATGGTAGCCTGTCCCGTGCAGGCAGCAGTGTAGCAGTACCAGATGTTCGGACTGCTCATGCAATTGCCCTGGCCGTCAAATGTGGCATCAGTGGTGTCGAATGCCAGAGCGTCGACCTCGCCGATGGACCACGCGTTATGGCAATCGTCATTTGATGAGAAAGGCGGGGCACCGCTGCTTATTGTCAACGTACCCGGACCGGCTTCCTCATCGATTCGACTACCAACCTCGATCAGGTATCGGTTGCCGGCGGTCGCCTTGAAGGTGATCTGGGAATCGAAGCTGCCCCCGAAGTCGTCATTGCACTCGATCAGGGCCTCCGGCGTCGGGTAACAGTCGCTCCCGTCGTAGACGGCGAGCATGGTGTCAACGGAAAGAACGCCGCGCTCGAGGCTGACAGTAACGTCACCGGTTGCCGCAGCAGTATAGCTATACCAGAGGTTCGGGGTATCCATACAATGAGCAGGGCCGTCGAACGTCGCGCATGTGGTATCGTACGGCAGGTCTTTCACGTCACCGACATGTCTGGCGTCGCTGCAGTCGTCGTTGCTTGGCCCGCCGGACGAAGCATCACAACTGACACTTATCACGCCCTGCCCCGTATCGCCGGCTCTGTGGCCACCAACCTCTATCAGGTATTGTTTGCCGGCCCTTGCGGGGAAAGTAAGCTTCGATTGCCGACCAAAGAAGTTGTCGTTGCTCTTGATCAAGTCGCTCGAGACCGGGTCGCAGCCGCACCCGTCGTAGACGGCGACTTCCGTGTCAAAGCTGCTGCCGAGCAGACTGACTGTAACGCAACCGTTGCAAGTGGCTGTGTAGCAGTACCATAAATTCGGACTGGTGAAGACGTGTCCTGGGCCATCGGACGTCGCATCAGAGCTGTCGAACGCCAGGTTTGTCACGTTGCCAACCGACTTGGCGTCTTGACAGTCGTCATTGCCCGGCACGACAGCCGAAGCAGTATGCGCAAAGCCCACCGCTAAAATGCAAGAAACTAAACAAATTGATTTCCAAAACATAACAATGCTCCTCAAAAAAGTTAAAATTCAAACGACCCATAACTACCGCAAATACACCCATATTATAACATTATCGGAACTTCTTTTCAACCTTAGAATAGCGGCCTCAAGAGAAAATCGTCCCGGAATCAGGGCCAGAACAGACCATTCAACCGACGCAGGACTGCTCTGACAACAGATTACCGCTCTGCATTTACTACTATCCGGGCAGGTCAGAGGCAATTTTCACTGTGCCATATATGCTTGTCGGAACAAAAGGGGTCGTTCTTCTGTACTTTGCCAGACAAAAGCTCCGTTGGTGTCGAATAGGCCTCTGCAGGGTCTGCCCGACGACAGAATTTTTCGAAACACCCGTTACATTTCGAATTCGAGGTGGCACTTAACTACAACACATGATGGTTGCGAACGCCAGATGCTACTGGCTGAGCCCCTGCTTGGGTTAAATCCTTCAGGCAGGGGTTTTCTTTTTTGAGAAGATCGTTGCCTTTGGCCTCCTGCATGCCTTCTTTAGGAGCCGCGCATAAATAAGTGCTTCATTTATCGCTCAGATTTGCGTCAGATTCAGTCGCGCCCGATTGAGCGAAACCACAGGCGTAGCTATTCTACATCGCGGATTTCGCGATTGAGAAGCGGCTGAAGATGGCGTGAAGATGAGATGAGAAATGGATCAGTTATTTATGCGCGGTTCCTTAGGATAGGAAAGACTTGCCAGTCGGCTGCAAGCGAGATGCTTGCAGCCCTTTCGGGCCCCTGCTATCTTCATTCCTCCTTCAAGCGTTCAAGCAGGGGCTCCTTCTATTAGCTTGCCGGCTGGCCGTAACGTATGGCCAACCGTCGTGATCGCCCTCAAATCAGCTTTGTTGCCATGACACCGCACGAACGTCGGCAATCTTGGATTCGTCCAGCTCGATCCCGAAGCCCGGCCGCTCGGGAAGTTCGAGCATCCCGTTGACAGGCCTCGGTTGGTGTTTCTCGAAGTGATAATAGGTGTCCATCTTTCGAATCAGGTACTCCACAAGCGGACAAATCTCGACCGGCTGGCTCGCCACTACATGCAGGGCGGCATGGATGCTGTGGCCGTGAGGGATCACGTTGGCGCCATGAACCGACGCCAGCGTGCACATCTTGACCAGTTCGCTGACCCCGCCGCACCATTCCGGGTCGGCCTGAACGACCATGATGGCGCCTGCCTTGAGAAACTTGTGCACGTCCCATCGGCCGTAGAAATGCTCGCCCGTGGCCACGGGGATCGAAGTTTCGCGACTCAGCTCGATGAAGGCGTCGAGGTTCGCCGTCTGGAAGGGCTCTTCTATCCAGCGGGGACGATATTGCTCCACCCGCCTGGTCCAGGCCAGGGCATACTGAAGGTCCCATTCCCAAAACGCGTCAAACATAAGATCCACGTCGTCGCCCACGGCCTCGCGGAGCAAACGCACAACCTTCGCATCGGCCTCGACTCCCTCGGGACCATGGCTGGGACCACGATCCCGCACAAACCACTTCTGATGCCGATACCCCTGACGTTTAAGTTCCCGCGCCTTTGCCTGCAAAGCCGACGGCTCCTGCGAGAACCCCAAGCAACTGGCGTAGGCCCTCACCTTTTTACGCGAACCTCCGAGAAGCCTGTATACGGGCAGGCCGAAATATCTGCCGCGCAGGTCCCAGAGAGTATTGTCCACGGCACTTAAGGCCATAATGTAATGGCTGCCGCGAGAGTGCCTGCTCGCCCGGAACATCTTGTCCCAATATGTCTCGGTGGCCAGCGGATCCTGCCCGATCAGGCCTCGTTTGAAAAATCGATCTACGAACATTGCCGCCTCGTTGTCGATCGGGCCGTAGAGGCCGACCGCGCCGGCATTGGTGTGAAGCTTCAGATAGAGGGCCCGCCTCTTGTTCTTGCCCGTCAACTGGAGGATCTCCACCTTTGTGATCTTCAGATCTCCGAGCTTACCGTTGCCGCCCGATCCGACCGCTACAGCCTGGCCCGAGCCACCAAGCTGAGATCCCACACCTGCCGCCGCAAGACCCGCCAGAAAACTGCGCCGTTTCACATACTCAACCATCTGTGTCTCCTTTTGCCAAAGATATTCCTTACTTGAGTCAAATTCGATCCACACGGCTCTCAGGTACTTTCACCGCACGCGGTCAATATACCTTGAAGGCCGTGTACTTGTCACGCCCAAACAACATGCACGGGTTCGATCCGGTATCGGCCGGGTGGGATCTTGTGCCAACGAGCAAGAGTCTTATAATGACATGGACGTGAAAAATGGGTACTTCAAGAATAGCAATGTGTCAGATATTCTCGCTTGACGGCGACCGGCGGGGCAATTTTGTCCGGATTGAGAATGCGATTCGCGAGGCGAAGGACGGCCGGGCCGATATCGCCTGCCTGCCCGAGACCGCCCTGCTCGGATGGGTCAATCCCGATGCCCACCAAAGGGCGTGCGCAATTCCGGGGTCGGATTCTGATCACCTCTGCAAACTGGCCAAAGACTACGACATCCATCTTTGTGTCGGCCTGGCGGAAAAGGACGGCAAACACCTGTACGATTCGGTGCTGCTGATCGACAACGCCGGGGAAATCCTGCTCAAACATCGCAAGATCAATCTGCTTTGCGAACTGATGAGTCCGCCCTACCGCGCGGGCAACAGCGTCGACACCGTCGAAACCGCATTCGGCCAAGTCGGCCTGCTGATCTGTGCCGATACGCATGAAAGCGAGATTCTCGGGCGAATGGCGGCTCTCAAGCCGGATTTGCTGCTCATTCCTTATGGATATGCCGCCACGGAAGACGCCTGGCCCGGGCACGGCAAAGTGCTTGAGAAGGTGATCAAGAATACAGCCCGCAAAACCGGGGCCTTCGTCGTGGGGACCAACCTTGTGGGCGAAATAACGCACGGGCCCTGGAAAGGTCGCGTCTTCGGCGGGCACAGCACCGCGGCCGACAAGACAGGCCGCACGGTCGCCGTAGCCAAAGACCGCGAGCGGGATATATGTGTGGTCGAAACGTGAGCCGTTCCCACGCATAATCCACCAAATTGGCCCGGAATCCTCTATTCCGGGCGACATCGGGACGAGGATGAGAACATACGATTGAGGCTGGAGGTCGGAAAGCTCGCCGATGAGCTTGAGCAGATACGAAAGCAAAGAGGAACCGAAACCGGTGAATCATAGGCTGAATCAGGATGGGATTTTTCTGGCCGTGACGACGCGATCGTTGTCGTGGGGATCCTTTTCGATTTTGATCTCGGCAAAAGCTTCGGTTTCTTCGAGCAGTTCCCTGACGGCGGGCCCCTGGCCGTAGCCGATTTCCAGCATTAGCGCGGCGCCGGGCTTTAGGAATTCATCGACCTTGTCGATCAGCCGGCGGTAGATATCCAGGCCCTCGGTCCCGGCCAGCAAAGCCGACTTCGGTTCGTAATCTCTGACGTTCTTAGCCAGTGTTTCATACTCGGCGCTGCTTACATAAGGAGGATTGCAGGCAATAAGATCGAACGCATCGACATCTAATTGCCTGACAAGGGGCTCGAACAAGTCACCCTGCAACAGCTCGACTCGCGCGCCCAACTGATGTTTGGCGACATTGCCGGCGGCAACTTCAAGGGCGCCGGCGGAGATATCGGTTGCGATCACGCGCGCGTCGGAGAAATTCTTGGCAACCGCCACAGCGATACAGCCGCTGCCCGTGCACAAATCGCAGACGAACTGCACGCCGTCGCCGGTGCGCAGGAACTCGATGGCCCGCTGGACGAGCAGCTCGGTCTCGGGGCGCGGGATCAGGCAGTCGCTGGTAATATCCAGCTCGATCGAATAGAACTCGGTTCTGCCCGTGAGGTATGCGACGGGTTCATGCAGGCTGGCCCGCTTGACCAGATCGTGCAGTTGGTCCAACTGCCGCTGTGGCACGGGCGTATCGAATTGGGTATATAATTCGATACGCGTCAATCCAACGACGTGACAGAGCAGAATTTCGGCGTTGAGGCGTGGAGAATCAACGCCCTTGTCGGTCAGGTATTCGGCGACCCAGTTTAATAGTTTTTGAATAGTCCAGCTCGCCATAACGTGATTATATCAGAAATGCCATTCTGCGCCAATCTGAAGACGCCACTGGATAACTTGTTCAGCAATCCCATGAATCAATAATCATTAATCACTGATCAAATGTAGATCTTGTCCATCATCCGCGGGAAGGGGATGCACTGGCGGATGTGTTTTTGGCCCGTGATCCAGGCGACGGTCCTTTCAACGCCGAGCCCGAACCCGCCGTGCGGGACCGAGCCGTACTTGCGCAGGTCCAGGTACCAGGTGTAATTCTCGATTTCCAGATCCTGCTCTTTGATCCGCGAGACAAGCAGGTCGTGATCGTCCTCTCGCATAGAGCCGCCGATTATTTCACCGAAACCCGCGGGGGCGATCAGATCGAAATTCAAAACGACTTTGTCGTTGTCCCGGTCGGCCTTCATGTAGAACGCCTTGGCCCGCTTGGGATAGTGAGTGACAAAGACAGGCTTGTCGTGTATCTGCGAGATGATGGTCTCATCCGAACCGCCCAGATCCTTACCCCATCGAAACTCGGCGGCCAATTGGGCGTGCCTGGGATTGTTCTCGATCTTCGTATCGACTTCGGCAAGCTCGCAGCGCAGCTCGATCAGCTCGGCGGCGTTCTTATCGCGCTTCCACTGTTTTATCTGCCCCCCCTGTTCTTCTTCGAGTTCAGCGATCCGGCTCTCAATCTGCTGCTTTTGACCCTTCGACTCTTCCAACTGCCCGGCGAGAAAGCCCCTCGCCTTCTCGCTGGTCAGAATCTCGACCACATCGGTATATGTCAGTCTATAAAACGGCGGCTTGATTTTCTCCAGCGCTGCAACATCCGCACCCAAAGTCTCGAGCTGGCTCCTGTTGTTTTGAAGGACCTTGGCGACGACGAAGGAGACGAAATTCTCCGCGAGTTCGAGCAGCCCATCGAGATCTATGTATGCCACCTCCGGCTCGACCATCCAGAACTCGGTCAGGTGCCGGCGCGTCTTGTTCTTTTCCGCTCTAAAGGTAGGTCCGAAACAATAGACCTTGCCGAAACTCATCGCGGCCGCCTCCAGATGCAACTGACCCGTCTGGCTCAGGTGCACGGGGCTGCCGAAATAATCTACTTCGAAAAGCGACTGCTTTTCCTCGCCCGCTACGGCCGTCAGCACCGGCGTATCTATCAAAGTGTAGCCGTTATCGTTGTAAAATCTGCGGATCGCGTCGATGACGGTGTGCCTGATCTTTCCAATGCACCATTGCCCCTGCGAGCGGAGGTGCAGGTGGCGATGCCTGAGCAGAAAATCAATGCCGTGCGCTTTCGGCGTAATAGGATACCCGTCTGCAGGCGAGATGATCTGAGCATCAGTCACGGCCAGTTCGTACCCGCCGACGCTGCGCTGCTCAGCCCTTACGGCACCCGTCACAGTCAGCGACGATTCCTGCCCGAGACGCTTCAACTGCTCGAAAAGCTCATCGGAAACTTTGCCCTTCTCCACAATACACTGACAAAGCCCCGTCCCGTCCCGAATAATCAGAAACAGAACCTTCCCACTCGAACGGCCCCTGTAGAGCCACCCGTTGAGAATCACTTCCTGCCCGACGCAGTCCCTCAAGTGCTCGATATCAGCGACATTGCCAACCATCATAAATTAGTTCCTCGATCATCTCGGATTAACTCGAACTTCTCAGCCACAAAATATACACTCAAAGGCAATTCACATAAAGCATATACTTGGCGGTTCTTTCACTTTCGACATTCAACGCTTGGTCTTTCTTTTTGACATCCTCGCCGGGCCGTGATAGACCTTATCTCTGTGAAGAAAGGAAGAAGATGAAAGACAGCAATTTTCCGCCCGGCTGGGATCACCAGCGTGTGCAGAAGCTGATCGACCACTATGAGCGGCAGTCTGAAGATAAAGCCGTGGCCGAGGACGAAGCGGTCTATGAAGATGCGTCCTGTACGCTAATGGAAGTCCCGAAAGAGCTGGTCTCAAAGGTCAGAGAACTGATTGCCAAGAAGGCAGGCTGATAGCGACTGGTTTGGGAAAAATCCTATGTGGAGCTGCTAACAACAGATTCAGGGTATCCGAAAATGTTGACTGGTCATAGTGGATATAGCTTTGCCAGATGGATAGAAAATGAGTGTTTTGTATAAATATTGCGATCAAAAGGGTATTGCTGGGATTCTGGAGTTGCTAGAATTAAAACTGCCGTATATTTCAGAAGTCAACGACCCACTTGAATGTTTGCCATTTTTCGATTGTCCAGATGATAAAGCAGCGATGAAAGAACAATGGTTACGGACATTTAGTCGAAATAATATTAGCCCACCAGTCAACTGGGAGCAAATATTAAATGAACATTACAAAAAAGGCGAAATTCAGAAAGAGCTTGTAGAGAGTTCACTAGAATGTCAAAAAAATATTAACAAGAAAAGTTGCTTGCTATCCGTTTCAAAAACGGCAAGAAACACTGTTATGTGGGCGCATTATGCTGATAAGCATAAAGGAGCGATAATCGGAATTGATTTTGACAAAGTGTTTTTCGAAATAAAAAGAGTAATATGTGGTCTTAAGTTGAATCAAGTTGAGTATTCTGAACAGAGGCCAAAAATAAATATTTTGACTGATTTTATGGAGCCACCACAAGCATTACTAAAAACAACATTAACCAAATCAATTGAATGGAAATATGAGCGAGAAATTCGAACGGTATTCCTCGTTGACACTTTGGAAAACTTGCAGAAACATGGCTTAGCATCCCTTAAAGATTTCAACAGCAGAAAAACATGGTTTTTACGACTGAATCCAGAGTCGATAAGAGAGATTGTTTTTGGTTTGTATACAGAAGAGAGTTTAAAGTTGGCTATCAGAAAGTTAATAGAACGAGCAGAATTACAGCATATACAATTGTATCAAGCTAAAGAATCAGAGACTTATACTCTTGACCTTATTGACATAGATACAAAAGCATAACATGAAGACAGCCGACTCTTGGTATCGAAATCGAGTCCACAAAATCATAGCTATTTCCATATCTCAAAGGCCACAGGTGAGTTGAGGTATCAGGTCGGGGGCTGAGAAGGAAAAGAAGAGTATGGCTAAAGCAAAGAAGAACGCCGAGCGTGAGAATCGCATCACAGAGGAAATCATCGTTGATGCTTATGGCCCCGAAGAACAGGCGATGGGCTGGTATTACTACCTTAAAGACACGTTGTGTTTTCCCTTTACCGCTGCATGTATCGCCGAAAGGGCTATCTCCCCTTTACGCAAGGGCGACAAAGTAGAAATTGTGAACATGGCTCCCGAAGAGGAATGTCAACACGAAATGTTTGTTGAGACGCGATGGGAAAGACGGACGTTTGCGATTCGTTTATCGCAACTGGAACCCGTCGCCGAAGTGGACGACGATACTGTAGAAGCCATCGACGACTGGCATTACTGGGTTGACCAGGGATATGTGCTGTAAGTAAGCCCGGTAATCAGACATCTGACATCTGACATCGCATCGCTAAAAAGGCCTTGAACGCGTCCTGCAATTGGTCAACTATCTGCGTTGGCCAAATTCGAATTTTCAGTTTACGCCAAATGTTGTCAGGCTTTTTCTCGCTTACACGGCGGATTGTTTCGGCATGAGAAACCATGCGACACAGTAGGTTGCAATCAGTGGGATGCCCCCGGTTATGATACACAGAAAAACCGTTGCGATCCTCACCGTCGTCGGATCCACATCGTACGCTTCGCCGATGCCTCCGCATACGCCAAATATCTTGGATTCTTCGGTCAGACACAACTTCTTCATTTCTTATCTCCGTATTTGACCTCATGTTGCTGAAAGGACTTGAATACGTCCTGCAATCGGTTGAGCATGGTTTCGATCCTTCAGGTCAGGATTGACCGACAAGGCGAGGTCTGTGAAATCACAGAAGACATCCATGCGGTCTGCCAGGAAAAGAGACCGAAACCAACGAGTTTTGGCCTCCGGAGATTCTTGACGTCTATCGTGCTGAATCGTAAGTGTCATATGCTATATATTAACAGATTAGAACACCGTTTCCAACTGAAAAAACGCCAATCCAGGTGGGGCTTTCTATCTCTGCCTTCAGTCCAATCGGCAAAATGCCGTGCGCTCATTACAAATCCAGTTTCTCTCGCAAATGGCTGAGCAGTTGGCCGGTGGAGACTCTCGTCTGCTCCATGGAATCGCGCTCGCGCAGGGTCACCGTGTTGTCTTCGAGGCTCTGGCCGTCGACGGTGATGCAATACGGCGTCCCGGCTTCGTCCTGCCTGCGATAGCGCCGACCGACAGCGCCTTTCTGGTCGTAGAAGCAATTGAAATATTTCTTGAGATCGTTGTAGATATTCGTCGCAATCTCCGGCATGCCGGCCTTCTTGACCAGCGGGAAGATGGCGGCCTTGACCGGGGCCAGCGCGTGGCCGAAGCGCAGAAGATTTCGTGTTTCGCCCCGGACCTCTTCTTCGTCGTAAGCGTCGACAAGGAACGCAAGCGCGCTTCGGTCGATGCCGGCACTCGGCTCGATCACGTAAGGGATATAGCGCTGCTTCTTCTGGTCGTCGAAGTATGAGAGCGGGCCTTTCAGATATTCGGCGGCCTCTTCGGCCAGCTCGATCTTCGTCATGTCACCCTTGCTCTCGTACCATTTGTTGAGCGTCCTCATCCCACGCTGGTGCTGGCGCAAGTCGAAATCTGTTCGGTTTGCGATACCCTCGAGTTCCTGCCAGTCACCCGAGCCGAATGGGAATTTGTACTCGATGTCCACACACCCCTTGGCGTAGTGGGCCAGCTCGTCGGGGTCGTGCTCTCTAAAGTGCAGGTTCTCCTTCTTAATACCCAGATCGAGATACCAGTTGAACCGGGCCTCTTTCCAATGCTCGAACCACTGCTCGTCCGTACCGGGCTCGCAGAAGAACTCGAGTTCCGCCTGCTCGAATTCTCGCGTCCGGAAGATGAACGCCTTGGTGGTCACCTCGTTACGGAAGCTCTTACCTATCTGGGCGATCCCGAACGGTATCTTGACTCTCGTCGTATCGAGAACGTTTCTGAAATTGGCAAAAATCCCCTGCGCCGTTTCGGGGCGAAGATGCATCGTCATCGAGTCGTCGACGTTAGCCCCCATCTGCGTCTCGAACATCAGCTTGAACGGCATCGCCTCGGTGAACTGCCCGACAGCCCCGCAGTTGGGGCAGAGCTTGCCGCTTAAATCCTGCGCCTGAGCCGCGACTGCGTCAATGTCGACATGCTCGGTGTGCTCGACGGCCTGCTCGGCGGCTTTTTCCTTGAGGTGGTCCACGCGGGTCCTGGTATTGCACTTCTTGCACTCGGCGATCAGATCGGCGAACTTGTCGGCGTGCCCGCTCGATTTCCATACCATCGGGTGCATGAGAATGCTGCAATCGAGCCCCACAACATCGTCGCGCATCCGGACGACGCCC
>Ga0255052_10000635_pt1 | contig 27895 bp, 26 predicted proteins | sample JV7_2_21_MG_FD_188632 | JGI IMG/M metagenome (GOLD analysis project Ga0255052, IMG submission 188632) | Seawater microbial communities from Jervis Inlet, British Columbia, Canada - JV7_2_21 | ecosystem: Environmental > Aquatic > Marine > Inlet | place: Canada: British Columbia | collected...
ATAATTTATGATGAAGCTCAAATCCTTTATAAGGAAACTGTTAAAAATTCTGCTGAAACAACCCTTATGGGTAAAATAAAACTTGCTTCCTCTCTTCTTACTCCCCTTTTTGAAAGAAGCAGGCAAAGAGCCGGGAACCTGCAAAAACTTGACAACCCTGACAGCACAGATTGAGCAAAAAGGATACCTATGAAAACGATCCACGAAATCATTCTCAAAAACCAGCAAGATCAGGCATACCGGGAGGAAGATTGTGAGCCTTGATTTTCTGCTTCGGGGGGGCTTTATCATTGACGGCACAAGTGATGATGTTGAACCCCGGCCGGGCGATATAGGCATTGAGGGAGACCGAATAAAGACTGTCGGGAACCTTTCGAAAATCAAAGCAGAAAACATTATAGATATCAGTGGCCTTTATGTTTGTCCTGGATTTATAGATTCACACGCACACTCTGAATTTACTCTGCTTGCCGATGGCCGGGCTGAGGGGAAAATCTGTCAGGGGATTACTACTGAGGTAAACGGCAATTGCGGCTTATCTGCAGCACCCCTTTACGGTCCTGCATTTGAGCAAAGGACAGCCGAGCTTAAAGAACTTGGCATAAAGGAGAGATGGAACAGTCTTTCAGAATATTTTGAACTCCTTGATAAAAAAAGGTTCGCTACTAATTTCCTGACACTTGTGGGTCACGGCAATCTGAGGGCATCCGTATCAGGATACGAAAACAGGCAGCTTGCCGCCAGTGACAAAAACAGGATTTTCAGCCTGTTAAAAGATTCGCTTGGTTCCGGCGCTACAGGTTTATCTACCGGTCTTATATATCCCCCCGGGGTGTATTCAGATACCTCAGAGATTATAGAGCTTGCGCGCGCGACTAAAATGCAGGGTGGAAATATTTACACAACACACATGAGGAATGAGGAAGGTAAATTACTGGAGGCTGTCACAGAAGCCATAAGAATTAGTTTCGAATCCGGTTTGCATTTACATATATCCCATTTAAAAACTCATGGTGAAAAAAACTGGGAAAAGATTAAAGAAGTCTTCAGACTTATAGACAACGCACATAAGAAAGGGGTGCGTTTGACGTGCGACAGGTATCCATATGTTGCTTCATGCACCGACCTTGATGTTATTCTGCCTTTCTGGGCATATGAGGGAGGTCACAGTGAGGAATTAAGAAAAATAAAAAATGAACAGAAAAGACTTGCAGACGAGATACTCAAAGCTCATCCTGAAGAGTCTTATTGGGAAAGGGTGAAAATTTCACGGGTAAATTTAAATAAAAATAAGTGGATGGAAGGCAAAAGCCTTGCTGAAATAAGCAAATCTTTACATAAGCCTCCTGTAAAATGTCTTTTTGAAATTCTTATAGAAGAAGATTTAAGAGCTGAAGCAATATTTTTTTTAATGAGCGAGGATAATTTAAAATCTATTTTAAAACGTCCCTATACCATGATAGGTTCTGACAGTTCCGCAAGAAGCTTTGACGGTATCACGGCAAAGGGAAAACCCCACCCGAGGGGCTTTGGCAGTTTTCCAAGGGTCCTGAGCAGGTATGTGAGGGAACAGGAAGTTATCCCGCTTGAGAAAGCCGTCTACAAAATGACAGGTTTGCCCGCTAAAACATTTGGTATCAAAAATCGCGGTATCATTAACAAAGGGTTTTTTGCTGATATTACAGTATTTGATGCAGGCAAGATAAAAGACCGGGCAACTTTTGATAAGCCGTTTGTAAAACCCGGGGGTGTTTATTATGTTTTCATAAATGGTAAGCCGGTAATCAGGGAGGGGGTACTGACCGGGGAACTGCCGGGAAGGATACTGAAAAAATAAAATTAATGCAGGATTCATGATACACGATAATTTTATTTTTGTCTGTAGCGTCCTGTATCTTGTATCGCCAGGACAAACTCGTTGCAGAAATAACGGATAATTCAGAAAAGGACAAATATATCGCTAAAATGGCCTATGGCGGGGAAGTTATTTGTAAATCACAGAATAGATATTTACCCCGTTAGAATACCACGTGTGAGCCTGCCTGCCTGGCGGCATTACCGTTAAGAAGAGCTAAGGCCTGTGCCTATCGGCAGACAGGTCTTATAACGGGGTTTACAAGAGATCCAGATTATATTATATTTAAGGTCACAATAATATGAAAACCGAGAGCCTGTACGCAACTATATCACTAGCTATCGCAATAGTGCTATTTTATCTGTTTTACAGGGTTTTAAGCCCGTTTCTCACCACTATTGCCTGGGCAATGGTCCTGAGCATTACGTTTTATCCAATTTACAGGGTATTCCTGAAATTTGTAAAACGTCCCTGGGCAGCCTCCTTAATTACACTTATATTGATTCTCGTCCTTATAATCGGTCCATTTACATATATAATCGGTGCCCTCGCAAAAGAGATTACGGACATTTACAGCACTATTGAAGAAAAGGGTTTTGAGACAATCACTAAAATTCAGGAACACCCACAGTTGTCAGGTGTTTTTGAAAAGATAAGCGCATATAAGATTTTCGAGGACTTTGATTTCAAGGAAGGTGCAATCGAAACCTTAAAATCAATAGGCAAATATATTGGGGAAAATGTTTCCAAGGTCTTTAAAAATGCAGTTTTTCTTGTAATAAACTTTCTGATTATGTGCATTACAACTTTTTATTTTCTTAAAGACGGCAACACCCTTGTTAATTATATAAAAAGAATAATTCCTTTTTCCGAAGAACAAAAGAAAAAACTTGAACAGCGTGTTAAGGAAATGGTAATAGCTGCAATATACGGGGGGCTGGCCGTTGGAGTTGCGCAGGGAATACTCGGAGGCATCGCGTTTTCAATATTCGGACTGCCTTCTCCCGTTTTCTGGGGTACTGCAATGGCATTATTTTCCCTTGTGCCCATATTCGGAACATTTCTTATCTGGGGGTCTGCAAGTGTAATCCTGGTCTTAAGCGGCAGTGTTGCAAAAGGCGCCGGGCTTTTTCTTTACGGGGTCCTGATAATAAGCTCTATTGACAATATACTGAAACCGCTGATAATTGGGGGCAGGACAAAACTGCACCTGCTGCTTATATTCTTCAGTGTTCTCGGCGGAATTAAATTTCTGGGATTTTTAGGGTTTATTCTGGGACCTTTAATTACTGCTTTATGCCTTTCCCTTTTAGAGATATATACCTTTGACGAAGAATGAGCACTTAAAAACTAAGCTGGATTTACTTTCCCCCCTCAGCTATTCTCTCTTCCTCTTCCTGCCTTGTTTTACAGTCAATGCAGTATGTGGTAACCGGCCTTGCCTCAAGGCGTTTAAAGCCTATCTCGTTTCCGCAACCTTCACATATGCCATAAGAACCGATATCGATTCTTTCAATTGCTTCATCAATCTTTTTCAGGAGCATTCGCTCCCTGTCTCTAAGCCTTAGCATAAAATCCCTGTCAGCCTCTGCGGTTGCCTGGTCTCCCATATCAGGGAAATTAATCTCACCGGGAAGGGCATTTAGTGCCTCTTCTGCCTCTCTTAGGAGAACCTCCTTCTGGGTCAGAAGCTTATTTCTGATTCCGAACAATTTTCTTTCTTTGGGTGAACGGGAGAGTTTTTTAGTTTTTTCAGCAGTAGCCTTACCAGGTTTACGCTTAATTTTTTTAGTTTGTGTTTTTTTGCGTTTTTTTAAAACCTTTTTTGTTTTTACGGTTTTTCCCCTGGTTGTCTTTTTTGAACTTACAGTTTTTTTCTTAGTTTTTTTCTTCGCCATGTGCAGACCTCGCTAAAAATTAAATAGCCTATAACTTATCAGATTTATACCAGACAAGTCAATTGTTTTGTGTGCCCTTGACAAAGACAAATACTATTTGATTACATAAGTTTACAGGTACATCACATTTAAGTACGGCTTTTTAAAACTTATTGGCCCGGCTGATTACCTGGAATAATCAATGAACCATAAAAATACCACTGCCATTCCATGGACTATGCGTCAAAACCTCCTTTCCTTAGAGAACCTGAGAATTTCTTTCACCAGTGAAAGGCCGCTTGAAACAGTGAGTAACGTCAGCTTTAAGATGGCACAGGAAGATATTCTCGGGCTTGTAGGTGAAAGCGGATGCGGCAAAACACTTACAGCTCTTTCAATAATGAGACTTCTGCCTCCCAATGCTGTTTTCTCTGGCAAGGTCTTCTTCAAAGGAGAAAATTTTCTTACCAAGAAAGATAACGAACTCCAAAATATTAGAGGCAAAGATATATCCATGGTCTTTCAGGAACCTATGACATCCCTTAATCCGGTATTTACTGTTGGCTACCAGATAGCAGAGGTGCTTATGACCCATGAAGACATGAGTAAAAAACAGGCCTTTGAAAAAGCAAAAGAGCTTCTTATGGTTGTCGGGATTCCGTTACCCGAATTAAGGATAAGGGAATATCCCCATCAAATGAGCGGCGGGATGAGGCAAAGGGTCATGATTGCAATGGCAATAGCTTGTAACCCCTCTCTTTTAATTGCAGATGAGCCAACCACGGCTCTGGATGTTACGATTCAGGCACAGATACTTGAACTGCTTAACGGCCTTATAGAAAAGAACAGAATGTCTCTGCTTTTAATTACCCATGACCTTGGTATTATTGCTGAATGTGCAAAGAGGGTTATAATAATGTACGCAGGCAGAATTGTCGAGGAAGCCGATGTTAAGGAAATATTTACCAACCCGAGGCACCCGTATACAATAGGTCTTCTGAATTCCCTGCCTAAAAAGAATGGAAAAAGGCTGGAGCCCATCCCCGGACAGGTTCCAAAAATAAAAATGCTGCCTGAAGGCTGTAAATTCACAACAAGGTGCAGATACGTCATTAAGGAATGTCACGAGAAGGAACCCGGGCTTATACCTGTTAAATCTTCAGGGTTAGACCATTCCGGGTCTCAACAGCATTTGAGCCGCTGCATAAGGGCAACGGAGCTGTGATGGAAATACTCCGGCTGCAATCAGTAAAAAAATATTTTCCCTACAGGGGCAGGAACTTCCTCAAAGCGGTTGATGATATAAGCTTTTCTGTTAAAAAGTCCGAGGTTTTCGGCCTTGTTGGTGAGAGCGGCTGCGGTAAGTCAACAGTTGCAAAACTGATTCTAAAACTCATCACACCGACGGATGGCAGGATTTTCTTTGAAGATATAGACGTAGTGAACGCCCGGAGCAAGGCACTTTCCAGTGTCAGAAAGGGTCTTCAAATCGTATTTCAGGACCCGCAGGCAGCTCTTAATCCGAGGAAAAGGATTATTAATACTATAGGCGAAGCCCTTTTTATAAACGGTATTGTCAAAAAAAAAGGTGAGCTCAAGGACCGGGTGTCACAGCTCCTGCTTAAGGTTGGACTTGATTCTGATGCCCTTTACAAATATCCCCATGAATTCAGCGGCGGACAGAGGCAGAGAATATGCATAGCAAGGGCTTTGGCTGTTAATCCCAGGCTTATAGTAGCGGACGAGCCGTTGTCCGCACTTGATGTATCGATTCAGGCACAGATAATCAACCTCTTCGAGGACTTGCAAAAAAAAGCAGATCTTACTTATGTTTTTATAAGCCATAATCTCCACGTAATAGAACATTTCAGTTCCACTGTTGCAGTAATGTATCTGGGTAAGATAGTGGAAATATCAGAAACCCGAAAACTTTTTAATGAACCTTTACATCCGTATACCGAGGCACTCCTTTCAGCTGTGCCAGTTCCTGAAGTAGATAAGAAACACGAAAGGATCATTCTTGAGGGAGATGTCCCGAATCCCCTGCATATACCACCTGGGTGTCCTTTCCACACAAGGTGCCACAGGAAGTTTGAACCCTGTGATAAAATAGTCCCTGCTTATAAGGAAATTAAAAAAAACAGGTGGGTATCGTGTCACTTATGGAAATAACGCAGATTACCACAGAAAAAAGGCGCAGATGATCACTGATATCAGTGCTAATCTGTTGGTAAAATCTGCGATCATCTGTGATAATTACTCAGGGAGGAATTATAAATGCTTCTCGGCGTTAATGTTGACCATGTGGCTACTGTAAGACAGGCAAGAGGGGGGATCGAACCGGATCCTGTTGAAGCAGCTGCTCGGGCAATCAGGGGCGGTGCTGATGGAATTACAGTGCATTTAAGAGAGGACAGAAGGCACATACAGGACAGGGACCTCAAATTATTAAGAAAAAATACGCGGGTGGAGCTAAATCTCGAGATGGCTGCAATAAATGAAATGACAGATATAGCATTAAAAATTAAACCTGATATGGTCACACTCGTGCCTGAAAAAAGAGCAGAGCTCACAACAGAAGGCGGACTTAATTTAAAAAGGAACAGCAGGCAGATAATGAATGCTGTAAGGACAATCCAGGAGATTGGAGTTCCTGTAAGTCTTTTTATAAATCCATCAATTGCAGATGTTATTGCTTCAAAAGATGTCTCAGCAATGATGGTTGAGATTCATACAGGATTTTATGCGAATGCCAGAGGCAAACACCGGGCAAAAGAGATTGCAAAAGTTAAAAAGGCTGTAAAAAAGGCACTTGACATAGGCCTTGAAGTCAATACAGGCCATGGACTGGATTACTCAAATGTTAAAAGCATTGCATCAATCAGGGGGATCAGGGGATTATATATTGGACACAGTATTGTCTCAAGGGCTGTTTTCGTTGGAATGGAAAGGGCAGTAAGGGAAATGAAGAAACTAATTAAAGAAGTAAAATCAAGATAAATAAGTTTTTAGTTGTTTGTTTATAATTTTTAGACTGACAGCTGGCAACTGATAACTGATAACTGTTTTTTTATGATTTACGGCATAGGCATTGACCTTATAAAGATAGCACGCATGAAAGATGTTGCCGATAAGTGGGGCAAGAAATTTCTTGAGAGAGTTTTCACTGAAAATGAGACTTCATACTGCTATGAAAGAAAAGAGCCGTATCTTTCACTTGCAGTCAGGTTTGCTGCAAAGGAAGCGCTGATAAAGGCAATAGGGTCTGAGATATTTGTCCCCCTGACAGATATCGAGATTACGAACTTTAAAAACGGAAAGCCGTCCATTAAACCAAAGGGCAGGCTGGAAGAATTTTTTAAGGAGAAATCAATAAAGCACTGTCATTTATCTCTCAGCCACGAGAAAGAATTTGGGATAGCATGTGTAGTGCTTGAGAAATAGGAGCCGTTTAATGCTAAAAGTAGTAACAGCAAAAGAAATGCAGAAGATAGACCGCGACACGATTAATAAATATGGTATTCCCGGGACTGTCCTTATGGAAAGGGCAGGGCTTGCTGTTGTAAAAAAGATAAATGAAATATATCCAAAGAAAAAAATAATAGTGCTGTGCGGAGGCGGCAACAATGGCGGTGACGGGCTTGTTGCTGCAAGAATACTTCATAATCAGGGCCGCGACGTAAAAGTTTTCCTTACTTCAAAGCCGGGAGATTTAAGGGGAGATACAAGGATTAATTACAATGCAGCAAAGAAGTTCGGTGTTAAAGTACATTCTTTGAAGAATTTTTTTGCAAGCTTATCACGGATTACACATCACTGTCTTATTGTCGATGCACTTCTCGGGACAGGCCTCAGCAGTGAAGTCAGACCGCCGGTCTCTAAATTAATTGCTAAAATTAACAAGGCAAAATGTTCAAAAATTTCAATCGACATCCCTTCGGGTATTTCATCTGATACCGGCCAGCTAATGGGCAGTGCAGTCAGGGCACAGCATACGGTCAGCTTTGGCCTGCCAAAGAGAGGGCATCTTCTTTATCCCGGAGCGGGGAATGCCGGTGAACTTCACATGGAAGATATAGGTTTTCCGCGGGAACTGCTTGAATCAGAAAAGATTAAAGTCAGTTTGACCGATAAAAGGGACATATTTCAGTTAATGCCCGAAAGACCGCGTTACTCCCATAAAGGGACTTACGGCCATGTACTTTTAATCGCAGGGTCAAAAGGGAAGACAGGCGCAGCTTTTCTGGCTTCTAAGGCATGTTTAAGGACAGGGGCGGGACTTGTAACCATTGGTGTTCCTGAGTCTCTTGCAGGCATATTCCAGTCAAGGGTCACAGAAGAAATGATTTTGCCGCTTCCTGATAAAGGCAACGGCACAGTTGCTTTAAAAGCAGCTGATTTAATTCTGGCGTTTCTCAGACAAAAAGCTAACGTTCTTGCAATAGGTCCGGGGATTTCTACTGACAGCGAAATCTCAAGGGTTGTCAGTCGGCTTATCATTAATTCAAATGTCCCAATTGTTATTGATGCTGACGCTATAAATGCAATAACGGGTCGTTATTACTCGTTCCAGGCCAGGACCAGACTTTTGAAGAAAGCCGGGTCTTCTGTCATCCTTACGCCTCATCCAGGTGAAATGGCAAGACTTTTACTGGGGTCGGGGACCGGGGGCCGGGGATCGGCCCGGGAGCTTCTGGCTAAGCTTGAAAAAGACAGGGTTAATACTGCTGTTTCTTTTGCAGGAAAAACAAAAACCCATCTCGTTCTAAAAGGCGTGCCCACAATAGTTGCCGTGCCAGATGGAAAGGCCTTTATAAATTCAACCGGCAATCCCGGCATGGCTACTGCAGGGACCGGGGATGTGCTTACAGGGATGATTTCAGCTTTACTTGCACAGGGGCTGACACCGCAAAATGCATCAGTCGCCGGCGTACATATGCATGGCCTTACTGCCGACATATCTGCTAAAAAGAAAGGGGAACGCTCCCTGACAGCCTCGGATATAATTAATGCTATGTCCTCAGTTTTTAAGTCAATAAGGCCCTGACGGTTTCTCAGCCGGTACTTACAGGTTTATCCGGCAACTTGAATATGACGGATATAAAAAAGAGTGATATTATCAGACCGCCGATTTTTATTCATCACGGCGTTAAGGCCTTTTTTACCACAAATTCCCTTAACTGCAACCTAAACAGTATTTCGAAACTTTTAAACATTCAAAAGAATAAAATTTACCTGCCTGCTCAAAAACACACTGATAAGATACATGTTCTTGAATCTGATCTGAAAAAAACGGTTGCAGATGCAGTTTTAACCCGTGAAAAGGGGATATTAATCGGCGTCAAGGTGGCAGACTGTGTGCCGGTCCTTTTGTACGATAAGCAGAAATCAGCAATAGGCGCTGTTCATGCCGGGTGGAGAGGTACTGCAAAACAGATTTTAAAAAATACTATTAAGACCATGCGGGAAAGTTTTAACTCATCAACAGGGGATATATTGATTGCCATAGGCCCGAGCATAAGGGGGTGCTGCTATAAGGTTGGTGTTGATGTTAAGAATGCTGTTAAGGCTGCAGGCACGGGGAAATTCTGCTTTAAAAAGGACGGTAAATGTTTTATTGACCTGTCTTCAGAAAATATTGAGCAGGCATTATCTGCTGGAATTTCAAAACACAATATCTGGCAGTCTGAAGAATGCACACATTGTAACCCTGAAAAATTTCATTCATACAGGCACTCAAAAACCCTTGTCGGAAAGCAGGGCGGTTTTATCGGTTTGTGGTAGTATATAAAAACTGTGATTTTTTTATTGAGGAGGAAAAATGCTTAATGCAAAAGATTTTATGACAAAAGATGTTATCACTATCAGCCCTGAATCTACGGTTAAAGAACTCGCGGGGTTATTGATAAAACATAAAATCAGCGGTGCTCCGGTAGTTGATAATGAAAACAATTTAATTGGAATAATCACTGAAAACGATCTAATCAGGCAGAACAAAAGACTTCATATCCCCACTGTAATAAGACTTTTCGATGCTTTTTTTGTTCTGGGGTCGGATAAAATTGAGGGTGAAATTAAAAATATGACAGCCACCAAAGTGGATGAAATATGCACAAGGGATGTAATATCGATTACAGAAGACACGACTTTAGAGCAGGTTGCAACAATAATGTCTGAGAAAAATGTCCACTTGCTGCCGGTTGTAAAAGACAAAGTTGTCGTAGGGATAATTGGAAAGGCCGATGTGGTAAGGGCTCTGACAAGTGATGCTTCAAAGTAAAAATGTGGCTGAAACAAAGGAAATCGGCCGAAAAATCGGGATAAAACTCAGGGCCGGTGATGTTGTCTGTCTTTTCGGCGAGCTTGGCACCGGAAAAACAACCATGGTCAAAGGTATTGCATCCGTTATAGGGCTGAATGAACGAGATATAACAAGTGCAAGCTTTACGATTGTTGCAGAATACAGGTCCTTTCTGCCGTTTTATCATATAGACCTCTACAGGGTGGAGAAAGACAGGGTAGACGAACTCGGCTTGCACGAATACCTTTATGGTGACGGAATATCCGTTATTGAATGGGCAGAAAGGGCCGAAAACGAAATACCTGACAAGAGTATCAGGGTGCGACTCATCCACGCTGGTGATAATTCAAGGGATATCGAGATCGAGGGCATCACATTAAACAGTGATGCCTGATGCTACAGATCAGTGACACAGGTAACACAGAAAAAAATCTAAGTAATCGACTTTATTAATCGGCTTGCCTCGTTAGATAAAGCTTTCTATCTAACGAGGTGAATAATCAAGTATAAAAAATTTATACTTATGAAAAAAATCGGGATAATTGTTAAAAGAGGGGCAAAAGATGCCGCAGGCCCTGTAAAAAATTTCATTAACTTGCTTAATAAAAGAAAGGCTAAAATTTTTGTTGAGGATACCAGTGCATCAATTCTTAAAGTGAAGGGCCATTCACGCAAAGAAATACTCTCACAAGCTGATATCATAATTGTCTTCGGTGGAGACGGAACACTTTTGAGTGTAGCCAGGCTTATCGGAAATAAAAAGATACCGATACTCGGAGTCAATCTGGGCGGCCTTGGATTTATTACAGAAGTGGCAAGACATGAGATTCGCGAAAGTATAGTAAATAAAATTTTTACAAAAAAGAGCCGTTTTGAAGAAAGAATAATGCTTTCAGCTGACGTCTACAGAAAAAAAAGGAAGACAGTCCATAATACTGCCCTGAATGATATCGTAATAAACAAGAGCGCCCTTGCAAGGATGATCGAGTTCGACATCCACATTAACGACCAGTATGTGACTACTTTCAGGGCTGATGGACTGATCGTATCAACTCCTACGGGCTCTACTGCCCATTCGCTTTCAGCCGGGGGGCCTATCCTGTATCCAACACTTGAATCATTCGTAATGACACCTATATGTCCCCATACCCTTGCCAACAGGCCTATAGTGCTTCCTGACGGATTCATATTAGAGGTCGGCATTAAAATCGGGAAGGATATCTATCTTACACTTGACGGACAGGTCGGGTTCCCCTTGCATGTAAGGGATAAGATAAAGATAAAAAAAGCTAATTTTAAGTCCAGGTTTCTTCTTTTGCATGATAGGGATTATTTTAAGATATTAAGGACAAAACTGAAATGGGGAGAATAAGAAAGACAGTTATCAGTTAACGGTAAACAGTTAACGGTTAAAAGCAAAACATACTGATCTGGCAACTAATTTAAGATGAATAATAAGACTGAACTGATTAAGGAACTGAAAAAGGCGATGGAGTTTTATCGGGAGATTGGTTTTGAGCAAATTCCGGTAAGAAAAGATGCGTTAAAAGAGTTTTTAATCAAAACTCCTGACATTAAAAAACAAGGCGAAGAAGCCCCTTTATCCCGGGTGCCGGAGAAGTCAGGTGCTTATGCATCAAATAAAGAAAAAGCGCTAAAAGACTTACAGCAGGAAATCGGCAGCTGCCGTCTATGCAGGCTTTCAAAAGAACGTAAAAATATTGTTTTCGGCGAAGGCAATCCAGATGCAGAACTTATGTTTATAGGAGAAGGGCCGGGCAGGGAAGAGGACCTCCAGGCGAGGCCCTTTGTCGGTGATGCCGGAAAAGTTCTTACGAGCCTTATACAAAAGATGGGGTTAAAGCGCTCTGATGTCTATATTGCCAACATTATAAAGTGCAGGCCTCCATCCAACCGTGACCCTGAAGAGGATGAGATGACAACATGCATGCCCTTTATTGAGAAGCAGATTGATATAATACAGCCAAGAATTATCATAGCCCTGGGTAGAATCTCAGCGCACAACCTGACCGGGAACAAGATTCCTATCAGCAAACTCAGGGGGAAGTTTGTTAATTATAAAGGCATCCCTGTGATGCCGACATTCCACCCGGCTTATCTTATGCGTAACCCAAAGGATAAGTGGCTGACATGGGAAGATGCACAGAAAGTGATTGAGAAACTGAAAAAGGAACACTGAGATATTTTAGAGGGGTTTTTATGAAAAGACTATGGGCGCCCTGGAGGATGGAATACATATTGTCCGAAGAAAAGCACATGTCCTGCCTGTTCTGTGATATTTCCAGGGATAAAAAAACCAGGGACAAAAATAACCTGATATTATACAGGGGTAAACATTGCTTTGTCGTATTGAACCGTTATCCATATAACAGCGGCCACCTTATGGTTCTCCCTTACCTTCACACCCCTACGTTTGAGGGTCTTTCAGACAAGGTGCTTTTTGATTTTATAAAGACCATAGACAGGTCGGTAACAGTATTAAAAAAAGCCCTCATGCCTGACGGATTTAATATGGGTCTTAATTTCGGCAAAGTTGCAGGTGCGGGCATGGAACAGCATATGCATTTTCATGTAGTTCCCCGCTGGACCGGGGATACAGACAGCATGCCACTTATCTCTGAGATAAGGGTTATGCCAGAGCATTTAAAAAAGACCTACAGTAAGCTCAGCAGGTTCTTTAAAAAATAGACTGAACTCGTCATGGGAATCAATTATTAAATGTGGAGATATGAAAAGACCAACCTGGGCAACAGTTGTTGGAATTGCGGGTATTGTTCTGGGATGCTTCGGTATTCTCGGTGCCGGCCAGACTGTGATGATGCCAAAAATAATAGAATTGCAGAAAGAGATATTTACTGAGGTACAAAAGAGTTTTGAGAACCGGGGCGATACGCAGGAAAAAGTTTTTAATATGTTTGAAAAAATGTGGGACGTGCCCGATTGGTTTAAAACATGGAGTATTGCAGCCGGGATTGCCGGCCTGTTTGTTTCCGGTTTTTATATACTTGCTTCAATCTTTCTCCTGCTGCTCAGGAGGCATGCCATTAAATTGTTTTATTTAGCGGTCGGTATAAGCATTAGTCTTGCCCTTTTAAAAGCAATAATTTCGATATCCGCCATGTCATTTATAGGCTTCACTATAATGGCAGGGGGTATGTTCGGGATTATTATTAACATTATACTGTTTATTGTTGTGTTAACAGGTGATAAAAAGGCATTTGCCTGTGCAGAACCCCCATCAAAGAAGGCATGATGAAATGACTAATTAAAACAGGATGTAAAACCTTAGAATATACATTACAGTTATTATGACAACTCCATGTGTTTTAAGCATTTTTATTTAAATATTTAACTGTTTCCTGCAAAGTTGACAGGTAAGTTCACCCGGGTCTCCTTTAAATAACATAGTCAGTATGGTATAGTTTATTTTCTCTTACGAGGTATTCGATTATGTCTGAGCTAACCCCCTTAATGAAACAATATGGTGATATCAAGAGGAATTATCCGGACTGCATTGTTTTCTTCCGACTCGGTGATTTTTATGAGATGTTCGGGCAGGATGCTGTTACCGCATCCAAAATCCTCCAGATAACTCTGACAACAAGGGACAGGGCAAAGGATTCTCCAATCCCCATGTGCGGCATTCCGTATTTTGCTGCGGAGAATTACATCTCTAAACTTATAAAAGCTGCATACAAGGTTGCAATATGTGAACAGGTAGAGGACCCTAAAGAAACAAAAGGGATAGTCAGGAGAGAGGTGGTAAAAGTTGTTACACCGGGCACATTTCTTCCTGAAAATCCCAAGGAAAATAACTACATACTCGGATTTTCCCAAAGGGAAAACATATTTGGCCTTGCCGTTGCAGACATAACTACCGGCGAGTTTTTAATTTGTCAGACACATGAGAACCTCAAAGACGAGATAAACAGGTTCGAACCCGGAGAAATACTTTATCCGGTCAGTCTCAAAAATAATTCTTCCATAATTAACAGCCTTGATGGTTTTTACCTAACCTCTTACGATGACTGGTATTTTGATTATCTTGAGGCATACAGGAAACTCTTAAAACATTTCAAGGTAACTTCGCTCGACGGATATGGATGCGAGGGTATGGTAGTTGCCATCTCTGCGGCAGGTGCACTGCTTAATTATCTGGAGGAGACACAAAAGCAAACATCGACCTTAAAAAAATTAAGCGTGCTCAAACATGGAACTCACATGTTACTGGACGCAACAACACAGAAAAACCTGGAGATTACGAAGAGCCTTAAGGACGGGGGGAATGAAGGCAGTCTTCTCCATGTCATCGATGAGACACTTACTTCAATGGGCGGAAGGCTTTTAAGGTCATGGCTTCTGAATCCCCTGCTCGACATTGATGACATAAAGCAAAGGCAGGGTGCGGTAGGCTCTTTAATATCGGATACGGAAAAACTTATAAAGATTAAGGTTCTTTTAAAGGACATATCTGATATCGAACGGCTGGCATCAAAGATAAGCGGCGGAACTGCCAATGCAAGGGACCTGTTGGCTTTAAAAAGTTCGCTGAAAATACTGCCTGAACTTAAAGACCTGATTAAAGGATATGAGGACAGCAGAATAAAATTTTTATCAAAGCAGATTGATGTTCTTCCCGAAATAATCGCCCTTATTGAACAGGTTATAGCCGACAACCCCCCTATAAGCCTGAAAGAAGGGGGCCTGATAAAAAAAGGGTTTAATTCTGAAATAGATAAATTAAGGGAGATAAGCGGCAGCGGGAAAAACTTCATAGTATCTCTTCAGGCAGGTGAAAGAGAAAGAACCGGGATTTCGTCGCTGAAGGTTGGGTTTAACAAGGTCTTTGGTTACTACATCGAGGTCACCAGGCCTAACCTTTCTCAGGTCCCTGATGACTACATCAGGAAGCAGACCCTTGTCAATGCTGAGAGATTTGTAACTCCTGAACTGAAAGAGTACGAGGCCAGGATTATAGGCGCTGAAGAAAGGATTAAAAATCTGGAGTACGAGATTTTTATCGGTGCCAGGGATAATATTTCCAAAGAAACAGAAAGGCTCCAGAAAACTTCTTCAGCAATTGCAGAGCTTGACTCACTTCAAAGCCTTGCTTTTGTTGCATATAAGCATAATTATGAATGCCCTGTTGTAGATAACGGAAATGTAGTCAGGATTTCTGAAGGCAGACACCCTGTTATCGAGAGAATTTCATCTGGTGAAAAATTTATACCCAACGACACACTGATCGATACAAGTCTAAATAACATCCTGATAATAACAGGGCCAAACATGGCCGGTAAATCAACTTATATGAGGCAGGTTGCTTTAATTGTCTTATTGGCGCAGATAGGAAGTTTCGTGCCTGCCAGGGAAGTAACTATAGGCGTCGTTGACAGGATATTCACGAGAATAGGCGCTTCAGACGTAATAACCAGGGGGCTGAGCACCTTCATGGTTGAGATGATTGAAACAGCAAATATCCTTAACAATGCGACTGTAAAAAGCCTTATACTTCTCGACGAAGTCGGCAGGGGAACCAGTACTTTCGACGGTATAAGCATTGCGTGGGCAGTTGCCGAGTTTATAGCTAAAAATATAAAAGCAAGGACACTTTTTGCCACACATTATCATGAACTCACAGAGCTCTCACTGTGCCTGGAGGGAGTAAAAAATTTAAACGTGGCTGTAAAAGAGTGGGGCGATGAGATAATTTTTCTTAGAAAGATTGAAGAAGGAACAGCTGATAAGAGCTACGGCATTCAGGTAGCAAGACTTGCAGGCCTTCCGGAAGACACAATTAGCAGGGCAAAGGAGGTATTATCAAATCTGGAAAAGTCAGAGCTTAACGAGCTTGGAGCGCCAAAACTCGCTTACACCTCTGAACCTGCACCTTCCAAAAATTTTAGAGCAGGCCAGCTAGACCTCTTTACTACCCGGGCAGACCCTGTAATAAAAGAACTCCTGGGGCTTGATATCCTTAACATGACCCCGGTCGAAGCCCTTAACAAGCTCTACGCGATGAGGAGGAAGCTGTCAGAAGAAAAGAGGGAAAAGGAATAAAAAACCGGGGACTGCTCCTTGACTTTTATTTTTGATACCAATAAAATCTGCAGGAATAAAGGAGAACAAATGAGCCGCAGATTGATTGTAGCTGATGAAAGCATAATTATCCATAAAACTTTTGAGCTCATTCTTTCCGGTAAAGATTTTGTTATAAATACTTTTATCGACGGTGAGAGTGCTTTAATGGATATCAGGGACAAAGCCCCTGATATTGTATTTGCCGATGTCGATCTGACGGAAATCAATGGTTACGATCTCTGCAGCGCCGTAAAAAAAGAACCTTCATTAAGGACCGTACAGGTAATATTGCTGGTTTCAGCAATAAAAGGCATTGATGAGCAAAGGGTAAAAGAATCAGGTGCGGATGATTATATAATCAAGCCTTTTGAGCCAGAGGATCTTCTTGACAGGATAGAGACCGCCCGTACTTCAAAAGATACAATTGAACAGCTCAGGAATGAGGCTCAGAAGCTCAGAGAAAAGCTGAAGAAATCTGAAAAAAAAGCTGAAAAAACCAAAAAAGAACTGCTCAGCAAGATGGACTCTGCCAAGACCTCGGAAGGGACTGTTTCTCAACTAAAAAAAGAGTTGCAGCAGGTTGAAAAAAACACCATCAAGATAAAAAAGAAATTAATAGAAAAAATTCTGCAAAGGTCAATCACTGAAATAACAGACAGGATCATAGAGGAGATAATTCACGGGTCTCTGATGGCTGAGTTAAAGAGTACCATTGAAAAAGCACTGGAGGAAAAGGTTCCTTACATTGTGGAAGGGGTCATCACCCGGGGAATAGAAGAGATTAAGCTGGATGATGAGCAAAATCCGGAATAAGTATAAAAACCGAATCACGTTATGCGCATTGAGTCCTGACTCAAAAGTTTTATACTCATCACCAATACATATCACAGTCACCGGAATCCCTGCCTGCCGGCAGGCAGGCCCGAACCCCGAAATAATTAATTATGATTGAAAAGAGCTACAACCCGAAAGACATAGAAGAGAAATGGTATAGTTTTTGGCTTGAAAAGGGCTATTTCAGGGCTGATTCTAAAAGCGACAAGCCTGCTTACTGCATAGTAATACCCCCGCCGAATATTACCGGTTCCCTTCACATAGGGCATGCCCTTGATGTGACACTCCAGGACATAATGGTAAGGTGGAAGAGGATGTGCGGTTTTAACACCCTCTGGCTTCCGGGTACGGACCATGCAGGCATTGCTACCCAGAATGTGGTTGAAAAGGAACTTAAAAAACAGGGGCAGGACAGGCATAAACTCGGAAGAAGCGAATTCATCCAGAAGGTATGGGAATGGAAAAAACAGTATGGCGGCAGGATTATACACCAGTTAAAACGCCTGGGGGCATCCTGCGACTGGAGCCGTGAGAGGTTCACCCTTGATGAAGGCCTGTCAAGAGCGGTGAAAGAAGTATTCATCAGGCTGTATGAGGAAGGCCTTATATACAGAGGCGATTATATAATCAACTGGTGCCCAAGGTGCCATACGGCACTGTCAGACCTTGAGGTCGAGCACGAAGATAAAAAGGGCAAGCTCTATTATATAAAATATAACTTTAAGAACGAAGACGAACATGTTGTCGTTGCCACTACAAGGCCTGAAACGCTTCTTGGTGATACTGCTGTTGCAGTTAACCCGAAGGATAAAAGATATAAAGGCATTTCAGGGAAAATTTTAAAGTTACCTCTTTTAGGCAGAGAGATTCCTGTTATTGAAGATGATTTCGTTGATATCTCGTTCGGTACTGGCGCTGTAAAAGTAACTCCTGCTCACGACCCTAATGATTTTGAAATAGCCCGGAGACATGGGTTGCCCTACATAAAAATAATGACCGGTGACGGAAAAATGTCCGGGGAAGCCGGCCCTTATAAAGGGTTGGACAGGTTCAAATGCAGGGAAGAAATTCTCAGGGACCTGAAGTCATCAGGTCTTCTTGTCAAGGATAAAGAGTACACCATCGCGTTAGGGCACTGTTACAGGTGCAAGACCGTTGTCGAGCCCTTTCTTTCCAAGCAATGGTTTGTAAAAACCAAACCCCTGGCTGAAGAGGCAATCAGGGCTGTTAAGAACAACAGCGTGAAGATTATCCCACCCGGCTGGAAAAACAGCTATTTTGACTGGATGGAAAACATTAAGGACTGGTGCATATCAAGACAGATATGGTGGGGGCACAGGATTCCTGTCTGGTATTGTCAGGAAATGCAAAGCGTGGAATGCAAAAGGCGAAATGGAACTATTGTGTCAGGAGATGCTCCGGGGGCATGCCCGTATTGCGGTGCCGAAGCATCCTCACTGATTCAGGACGAGGACGTTCTTGACACATGGTTTTCTTCCGCGCTCTGGCCTTTTTCTACTCTCGGCTGGCCTGACGACACAGAGGACCTCAGGACTTTTTACCCTACCAATGTCTTAATAACGGGCTTTGATATACTTTTTTTCTGGGTTGCCAGGATGATTATGATGGGACTGAAATTCATGAATAAAGAACCCTTCAGGCATACCTATATTCATGCCCTTATCAGGGATGCATCCGGCCAGAAAATGAGCAAGTCAAAGGGCAATGTTTTCGACCCGCTGGAAATGACCGATATTTACGGTACAGACTCTTTCAGGTTTACGCTTACTGCCTTTGCAGCACAGGGAAGAGATATAAAATTTTCAGAAAAAAGGGTCGAGGGATACAGGCATTTTATAAACAAGCTATGGAACGCCGCAAGGTTCATCCTGGTGAATAAAAAGGAAGGAGACAGGATAACGCCTGTTAAAGAGCTGATTCACTTGAGCCTTGCAGACAGGTGGATTTTAAGCCGGCTGTCCACGGTAGCTTCAGAGGTTAATAAATCCCTTGAAGAATACAGATTCAATGACTCTGCAAACATTTTATACCAGTTTATGTGGCATGAATTCTGTGATTGGTACCTTGAGATGATAAAACCGGCGCTTTACGGGAACAATGAAAAATCAAGAAGTGCCGCCCTGTGCACTGTCATTCACGTATTCGGGACAACACTGGGTCTTCTGCACCCGTTCATTCCTTTTGTAACTGAAGAATTGTGGCAGTTCCTTCCTCTGGACAATAAAACTGAAAGTCTGTGCATATCCAAATACCCGACAGAGGCCGAGGGCATCCCTGATAAAAACGCGGAGAATAAAATGGGTCTTGTGATGGAAGCTGTAGCAGGCATAAGAAGTATCAGAGGGGAACTTGATTTACCCCCTTCCCTTGAGCTTAAGGCGGTCATAAAGACCTCTAATGGAACCGGGGATATCCTGAACAAAAATATTTCCTATATCTCAAAGCTGGCAAAAACAAGCAGCATTGAAATAGGAGAAGACGTCATAAAGCCGGAGGATGCTGCTGTTTCGGTAAAACCAACAATGGAAATATTTGTTCCTTTAAAGAACCTATTTGATGTTGATACAGAGGTTAAAAGGCTGAACAGGGAAATCAATAAAATAGAGGGAACACTTTCCATAATTCAGAAAAAGCTTACAAATGAAGGTTTTATAAATAAAGCACCTAAAGCTGTTGTTGAAGAGAATGAGCTTAAGTATAAGTTATTTAAAGAAAAAATGCAGGCCATTCAGAGCACCATAAAAAAACTTAAAAAAATGGAGAATTAAAATCTCAAAAATACAATGGAACAACTTATCAAAAAATGACAGCCCCGTCCATTATAGAGGCAATACTTAAAAATGCCCTGTTGGAAGACATAGGTGAGGGTGATGTCACTACACGTGCGGTTGTTCCGGAAAACCACATATCAGAGGCTTCCCTGATTGCAAAGGAAACTTTTGTATTGGCCGGCCTTGCTTTCTCAGAAAAAATTTTCAGCCTTGTAGACTCTGCTTTAATCTTCAAACCGGGTAAAAAAGACGGAGATACCGTCAGGAAGGGGAACGTCATCGCAAAAATCAGCGGGAATACCGGAAGTTTACTGGCAGGCGAGAGGACCGCGCTTAACTTTCTTCAAAGGCTCTCAGGAATTGCAACCCTTACGCGTAAGTTTGTTGAAAATGCAGACACACCGGGTGTGAAAATTACTGATACAAGAAAGACAACACCCGGGCTGCGGGTTTTAGAGAAATATGCTGTGAAGGTAGGGGGTGGGAATAACCACAGGTTCGGGCTTTTTGACGGCATACTTATAAAAGACAATCATATTAATGCTGCAGGAGGCATTAAGAAGGCAGTCATGCTGGCAAAAAAAAATGCTCAAAAAAAGTTTAAGATTGAAGTGGAAACAAGAAACCCGGGCGACGTAAGGCAGGCATTAGCTGCCGGGGCCGAAATAATAATGCTTGACAATATGCCCCTTGAAGATATTAAAGCGTCCGTAAAGATAATTCGAAGTCAAAACCCGCGTGTGCTGATCGAGGTCTCGGGTAACATAAAACCAGAAAATATAAGGGCAGTGGCAAAGACAGGTATTGACCTTGTTTCAACAGGTGCCATTACACACTCCGCGACGGCTGTTGACATAAGCATGATTACGCAAACTCTGCACCGGATTAATTGACAAAACAACAATATAATCCTTATAATCCAACTGTTATTTATTCTCAGGAGACACCCTGAAATAATCCTAACAACTTATATTCCTTATACCTGAAAAAGAGTATAAGGTTTATAGTTTTAGGGTTAAAATTTGTTATGAGGCTTACAGTATCAAGTATCCCTGAAAGTGGTATTAAGGAAGCCCTGAAACTCCCTGTACCTCTCAAAGACAGACTGTTCAAGGAAGATGCAAGGGTTTCATTTAAGGCATCCCGCTTTGATGACAGGGTATTGATAAACGGCCGGGCTGAATCCGTGGTCTCACTCGAATGCAGCCGCTGTTTAAAAAATATTTCAATCCCTGTAAATATCAGCTTTGATGCTGAATATATTCCATACAGGGAATCAGAGGAGGCTGAGGAACACGAATTGGCAAACAATGAATTAGATGTCAGTTTTTACCGTAACGATGAGATAGAGATCGGAGATATGATAATGGAACATATGCTCCTGGCCATTCCAATGAAGCCGTTATGTGAGCCTGGCTGTAAGGGCATTTGTCGCAAATGCGGCAAAAATTTAAATAAGTCTCTTTGTGAGTGCAGCACTGAAGAAACAGATCCCAGGCTGGCACCGCTTAAACAGTTTAAAGAATACCTAAAAAACAAAAGGAGCTAAAATGGCTAATCCAACTCACAGGCATTCAAAATCAAGAAGGGACAAAAGAAGGGCTAACTGGAAACTTAATGCACCAAATATAATTCTCTGCCCCGAGTGTCAGGAGCCCGCGCTTTCACACAGGGTATGCCCCAGCTGTGGAAGTTACAGGAAGAAAAAAATTATCGAGGTAATTGAAAAAGAAGTTGTATGATAGTTGCACTGGATGCAATGGGAGGGGATCATGCCCCCACTGTCACAATTGAGGGAGCTATTGAAGCCGTTAGTGAACTTCACGGACTCTCGGTAATACTCGTTGGGGACAAAAAAAAACTCACTAATGAACTAAAAAAGAGAAACCCATCCTCACCTCATATAAGTATAAAACATGCCTCCCAGGTAGTTGAGATGGACGAGGCGCCCTTAACTGCTTTAAGGCGTAAAAAAGATTCCTCTATTAAAATTGCTGTTGAACTTGTAAAAGCCGGTGAGGCTGACGCAATGGTCAGTGCCGGCAACTCAGGTGTAGTTATGGCAACTGCCCTTCTTCTGCTTGGAAAGCTTGAAGGTGTTGACAGGCCTGCAATTGCTGCTGTTATGCCCACTTTAGAAGGTCTGTTTGTCCTGATAGACGCTGGTGCCAATGTTGATTGTAAAGCAACCAATTTACTGCAGTTTGCTATTATGGGCAGGGCTTATGCAAAAAGCATCTTTAACATTAACTCTCCAAAAATAGGTTTGCTCGGAATAGGTGAAGAGGATGCGAAAGGCAATGAACTTACAAAGGAGACCTTCAAGCTCCTGAAAGATTCAGGCATCAAGTTTATCGGGAACATAGAAGGCAAAAATATTTTTATGGGTGCTGCAGATGTTGTTGTCTGCGACGGTTTTGTCGGGAATATAGCGCTTAAAATAAGTGAGGGCCTGGCAGAAGCCATTGCAAAAATGCTTAAAAGGGAAGTCTCAGGGAGGGCAGCAGGAATGATTGGACAATTCTTCCTGAAAAACGCTCTCAAGAACTTTAAAAAGAAAACTGACTATTCAGAATACGGCGGGGCTCCTCTGTTAGGGTTAAGCAAACCATGCATAATCAGTCATGGCCGGTCTACTGCCAAGGCCATAAAAAACGCGGTAAAACTTGCCGGAGAATTTTATAAAAAAGGCGTTCTTGATATTATATCTGCAGAATTCCATTCAAAAGTATCAGGAAGGAGAAGAATTGCAGTTAAGAGGTAAAATAACCGGTACAGGTTCTTATGCACCTGAAAGAATCCTTAAGAATTTTGATCTTGAAAAATCAGTGGACACATCGGACAAGTGGATTACCGAAAGAACAGGCATTAAAGAAAGAAGGCTTGTTAAGGCATCTGAAGCTGCTTCTGATCTGGGTGTCAAGGCAGCGAAAAAAGCGCTTCAGAGTTCCGGGATAAAGGCCAATAAAATAGACATGATTATTGTTGCCACGGTAAGTGGTGACATGCCGGTGCCGTCAACAGCATCTTTTATTCAGAGCAGGTTAGGTGCAAAACACGCAGCCGCGTTTGACGTTAACGCTGCATGCAGCGGATTTCTGTACGGTCTTTCAGTCGCTGACAGCTTTATAAGGTCAGAAAGTTATAAAAAAATTCTACTTGTAGGGACTGAAGTCCTGTCCAGGTTTACCGATTGGGAAGACAGGTCAACGTGTATATTATTCGGCGATGCTGCAGGCGCAGTTGTTATTGAACCTTCAGATAAAGACAGTGGCCTTATGTCAGTTCAGCTTCATTCAAACGGCGACATGTGGGACCTTCTTTATCTGCCCGGAGGGGGTTCGCGACACCCTTCATCAAAAGAAACTCTTAAAAAAAGAATGCATTTTATCAAAATGAAGGGCAACGAAACCTTTAAAATAGCGGTCAGAACACTGGAAAAACTAGTCAGAGAAACTCTAAAGGCCAATAAAATAAAGTCTTCTGACATTTCACTTCTTATCCCCCATCAGGCAAATCTGAGGATAATACAGGCAACAGCCAAGAGACTAAATTTGCCCATGGATAAAGTTATTGTTAATATCGAAAAGTACGGTAATACCTCAAGCGCATCAATTCCTATGGCGCTTGACGAAGCTGTAAGAACCGGAAGAATCAGGAAGAATGATTATATTCTTCTTGAAGCCTTTGGGGGTGGGCTCACATGGGCTTCAGCTCTGGTAAAATGGTAATATCTTTATAAAAAAAGATATTTGATTTCACAGATAAAAGGCATATCTGCCTGCTGGTAGGCAGGGATTACATAGAGTAATCAAGTATGATATATCATACAGGGGGATTTAATGGATTATTTTCTTAACGAAGAACAGGCAATGATAAAAGACCTCGCAAGGCAGGTTGCTGATGATAAGATAATACCTGTAAGGGCCGAGTTAGACGAGAAAGAAGAGTTCCCGTGGGAGATTATGAATGTTCTTGCACAATCTGATTTTTTTGGTCTTTTCATTCCTGAGGCATATGGAGGCCTTGGAAAGGGTGGATTTGAACTGACAATTGCCGTCGAGGAACTAAGCAGGGCCTGTCTTGGCATATCAACAACGTATGCAGCAAATGCACTCGGCACATATCCCATCCTCCTTTTTGGCTCGGAAGAGCAGAAGAAAAAATACCTCCCTGATATAGCATCAGGTAAAAAACTTGTGGCATTCGCACTTACAGAGGCAAGTGCCGGGAGTGATGCCGCAGGCGTCCAGACTAGTGCAAAGCCTGATGGGAACGGATACGTGCTTAATGGAACAAAACAGTGGATAACAAACGGTGGCGAGGCTGAAATTTATACGGTCATTGCATTGACGGACAAGGCAAAAGGGGCAAGAGGCGCCTCTGCATTTATTGTTGAAAAAGGAACACCAGGATTCAGTTTTGGTAAAAAAGAAAAGAAAATGGGCATAAGGGCATCAGCAACAAGGGAATTGATCTTTGAAAACTGCCGCATACCGAAAGAGAACCTTATTTCAAAAGAAGGAATGGGTTTTATTGTAGCGATGAAGACCCTTGATAACTCAAGAACCGGGGTTGGCGCCCAGGGTGTCGGCGTTGCACAGGGGGCATTTGAAGTAGCCACTGGTTATGCCAAGGAAAGACATCAGTTCGGCCAGCCCATAATCGGGCTACAGGCGATACAGCATATACTTGCCGACATGGCAACAGAGATTGAGGCTGCAAGGGCACTTGTTTATTCAGTTGCAAAGTATATAGATAGCGGGGCAAAAAGTGTTTCAAAAGAATCGGCAATGGCAAAGCTGTTCGCAACGGATGTTGCAATGAAAGTAACTGTTAATGCCGTGCAGGTAATGGGCGGAGCAGGGTATATGAGGGAGTACCCGGTAGAGAAAATGATGCGTGATGCGAAAATTCTTCAAATCTATGAAGGCACAAACCAGATACAGAGGAATGTCATAGGCCAGGCACTGATTAAAGAAACTGCGAGGAAGAAATAATCCGGAAGGTTAATTCCCGACATGGATAAAAGGCATAATAAAAGGATAGTTGTTAACATAAATGCAGAGTTAGTCTCTTCCGCTAAAAATTATACAGGATTTATCGAAAATATCTCGGAATTCGGCGTTAAATGGTATCAGTACGCCGGTGATATAGAGAATATTACCGAAAACAACCTGGAAATGTTGAGTGCTATAGACTTTACTGTAGGCTCAACCCTTGAACTGAAATTCAGTCTCCCTTCGGGAAAAACACTGTTTATTCTCTGCAAGGTAAAGTGGCTGAAAAAGATGCCGCCTGACGGGCACATGAACAGCATAGGTATGGAAATCATAGATGCACATCCTGGCTATAAAGAATTTCTGAAAAGCCTGTAATATTCCTTTACCCTCACTTGAGAGAAGGTTTCAGATGCTAAAAAACCTTTTACCACTATCATATTTTTACGGGGTTTACCCCGTTAGAAAACTTTGTGATTTGCCACGGGCATTCCTACCTTCATGCAGGAATGAAAATATTAAATTACTCTGCGATGAACACAGGGCATTAATACGCCTTAGGCGTATTAATGCCCTGTGTTTGCCTGTCTACCGGAAGGTCTTCTAACGGGGTTTACCTGCTCAAACTTTATATCGTATAATAACATCTCCATTTTGACCAGTGATACACTCTTATAAATAATCAATTTAAAGCTTCCATAAGCTTGCTGCATGGAATCTTTTAAATGAATGTATGGAAGTATTGTTTAGTATGCTTCTTAAAGAATCATACTAATGTAAGGAATTTTTTATTATTATATTCGCTCGCTGCCACCTGCCTACTCGCCTCGGTTCGGGGCGAAGCAACGGGCCTCGATTCGGCGAAGCGAGCCGGCAGGCAGGCTCGCTCTGTATTTGAAGGAGGATAAGGCATATTGAATATCATCGTATGTATCAAACAGGTCCCTGATACTGCTGAAATAAAGATTGACCCCGGGACAAATACACTTATGAGGGAAGGGGTCCCGAGTATTATCAACCCTTTTGACCTTCATGCCCTTGAAGCGGGGCTTGAGATGAGGGATAAACTCGGCGGCAAAGTAACAGTTATAACCATGGGGCCTCCCCAGGCAGAAAGTTCTCTCAGAGAAGCTGTTTCCATGGGTGCTGATGATGCAGTTCTTCTGACTGACAGGGTATTTGCAGGGGCTGATACATGGGCTACGTCATACACGCTTGCAAAGGCAATTGAAAAACTCGGGGCAGACATTATTTTTTGCGGCAAGCAGGCAATAGACGGGGATACCGCGCAGGTCGGGCCTGAAACAGCAGAATTTTTAAATATCCCCCATATTGCTTATGTGAAAAAGATAGAGTCACTTGAAGATAACCACATCAGGGTCCAGCGGCTTATGGACGAAGGATATGATGTTGTTGAGTCTTCAATCCCTGTTTTACTTACAGTTGTCAAAGAATTAAATAAACCGAGAATGCCTTCATTAAAAGGCAAGTTGGCTGCAAAAAAAGCTGAGATAAAGAAAATGGGCATGACTGAAATAGGAGCCGGTGAGGAAAATCTCGGACTTAAAGGTTCTCCTACACAGGTAAAGAACATTTTTGCACCAAAAACAGCATCAGAAAGGAAGATGCTTGAAGGCACTCCTGAAGAGCAGGTAAATGCCCTTGTTAACGAGTTGAAGAGGATATTGAATGTATAGCGAGCCTGCCGGCCGGCAGGCAGGCATAAAGTGAGCTAATTGAATGAGTAGCGAGTGATTAGCGAATGAATATAATAATAAGTAAATCCATACATTCGTATTTCCGCAGGGAATACAAAATAATAGTCAATTGTTCCGTACATTGTGCCTGTCCGCCTTTGGCGTGGTTCGCCCGGAGGGTGATCACCGAATGCAACAGTGAGCTTTTAGCGAGCGAATATGATTAATTATACAATTCCTTACTTTCAGCTTTCCGGAGGGAAGATTAATGCCTGTAATTGTCAATAAGGATAAATGTAACGCCTGTGAAACCTGCATAAGTTCATGTCCTTTTGATGCTATTGAGATGAAGGATGAGAAGGCCTTCATTAATGAGTATTGCAATGAGTGCAAAGTTTGTATTGAGGCCTGTCCCGAAGGAGCAATCATTGAGACAAAGGTTACTCAGAGAAAATCAGATACGCAATACGCATCACGCCTGCCTACCGGACAGGCAGGCATCACGCAGTACAAGGGGGTCTGGGTCTTTGCCGAGCAGAGAGACAGGAAAATTGCTTCTGTTTCCTATGAACTCCTCGGTATCGGAAAAAAGCTTTCACATGAGCTTGGTACAAAACTCTCTGCCATACTGCTTGGCTCTGACAAATCAGAGGCAGCCGAGCTCATTAAATGGGGTGCTGACAGGGTGTACCTCTGTGAAGACCCTGTACTTGAAAAATTCAATGATGATACCTATGCCGGGGTTCTTTTAAAGCTTATTAATGAACATAAGCCCGCTATTGTCCTTGCAGGTGCAACAGCTGTTGGAAGGTCGTTCATACCCAGGGTTGCGGCAAAACTGAGAACCGGACTTACTGCTGACTGCACTTCGCTAGAAATTGATAAAAAAACACAAAACCTTCTCCAGATAAGACCGGCATTCGGCGGAAATATTATGGCAACAATTCTCTGCCCTGACCACAGACCTCAAATGGCAACTGTAAGGCCCCGTGTCATAAAAAGGGGAGAGTATGACAAAGGAAAAACAGGCGAGATTGTAGAAATTGTGGCAGACGGCCTGGTATCAAGAACAAAGGTATTGGATTCGGTCAAAGAGGAATCCGGGATATCGGTAAATCTGCACGAGGCAGATGTTATAATTGCAGGTGGAAGAGGCATTGGAAATGCAAAAGGATTCAAGCTGCTTGAAGAACTTGCAGAGGTGCTGGACGGGGCTGTTGCAGCTTCAAGGGCTGTTGTGGATGAAGGCTGGATATCATACAGCCACCAGGTAGGGCAGACTGGCAAGACAGTAAACCCCACGGTATATATTGCATGCGGAATCTCAGGTGCAGTCCAGCATCTGGTAGGCATGCAGTCCTCAGATATTATTATAGCAATAAACAAAAACCCTGAAGCGCCGATCTTTAATGTAGCAACCTATGGAATAGTCGGGGA
>Ga0255052_10000636_pt1 | contig 27892 bp, 22 predicted proteins | sample JV7_2_21_MG_FD_188632 | JGI IMG/M metagenome (GOLD analysis project Ga0255052, IMG submission 188632) | Seawater microbial communities from Jervis Inlet, British Columbia, Canada - JV7_2_21 | ecosystem: Environmental > Aquatic > Marine > Inlet | place: Canada: British Columbia | collected...
CGACTCTCATGAACCTCAACTTCTCGAACCGCCCGGTGCGGACCCGCATGCCGGGTGGTGTGGGAGGGGTCGGTCAGCTACGCTGACTGCCCCTATCCCGATTGCTTGGAAGAAGGTCTGCTTCTCTAATCGGGCATTGATGTCAAGCAACCAGTAAATATGGCATTATTTTGGTCGCGTCTTGGCGTGGGTCACGCTTCTCTTCGCGGTCGGTACTGATTGTGGTCAGCCGCTGCAGGCATTGGTTGGACGGTGTGGAGAGCCAGGCTTTTGGACGTGCTTTTTTAGGCACAGCGGACATACACGGCTTCATCCAGACCACGTCCACGCCGGGACGCATCTTTTGAGGTAGAGCGAGTCGTTATTTCATGACCTGACTCCCTCGGTACCCCATCGGAACTGAGTGTCGTCGATCCATACTCGATGCAGGATGACGGCGAGTTTTCTGGCGACGGCAATGACGGCGCGTTGATGACCACGAGTTTTAGCCAACTTCATTCCCCATGCTTTGAGAGGTGACCAGCGAGCGCTCCTGGTGAGTAAGGCATTAGCGGCGGTGTAGAGCGTACTGCGCACATCGGCATCGCCACATTTGGAGATATGGCCATCGATGTCGATCTCGCCAGACTGGAAACGCCTGGGGGTGAGTCCGAAATGAGCGCCTACCGTTCGTGAACGTTTGAAGCGGGCTGGATCATCGACACCTGCTTTGAAGGTGAGTGCGGTGATAAAGCCAACGCCCGGCACGCTCATGAGTCGGACGCAGACCGGATCTGCATGCGCCATTTTGCGAGTGCGGTTATCCAGCACACGAAAGGTCCGATACAACACCAACCTCGCATCAAGCAGCGGTAGCAGTGCATGGGAAAGCGTCTCATCGAACTCGATGATGTCACGCACGGCAGCATCGAAGGCCCCGTGGCCGAGTTTTGCTGGCAGCTTGATACCGAAGATCTTGAACAGACCGCGCACTTCATTCTCGAGATCCACGCACTTGCTGAGCACCGCTTTGCGACTGGAGAGCAACATTCTGATGTGATGGCTTTGCATGCTCTTCACATGCACGCGGCTATACCAGCCAGAGCGCAGGATCTGGGCAATGCCGCGGGCATCATGTTTGTCGGTCTTATTGCGCATCGCTGAGAGTGCGCCTTTGACCTGGCGTGCTTCCATGCAGATGACTTCGAAGCCGGCTGATTGCAGACCGTAGGTCAGGTACTGCGCAAGTGTTCCTGCTTCAAGGCTGATACTTTCAATATCAAGACTGAGTTCGTCCAGGTAAGCGACAATGTCCTGAACATCAGAGGCCAGCTTCGTTTCCGCAACAAGCTCACCCTGATCATCAATGACACACAGATTGACCGTTCGCAGTGACACGTCCAGTCCGGCATAGTAAGTCATGGTATTCTCCCGTGATGATTTGTACTACCATCGTACTGGGAGCAAGGCCTCTAAAGACCCGCCCGATTACTAATGCTGTTGGCCGAAAGCGGCCTGTCATTTTGGGGAAATTCCGTCGTTTTGAATTACCGCTATTGGAAAAAGCAGACATTCAGAATCTCGCTGAATAATATTGTGAGCTGAACGACCCCTTTCAAACTCGCATTACTGCCGCCGGCCGGATCATCGCCCGAGGGCTCCTCCAAACCTGACCCCCCGCCGCCGGTAGACTCCGGTGCATGGCTCCGCGATCCCAGAGAGCCCGGCTGGCAGACCCAGTCCCCAGTTTCGCGCCCCCGTTCGTGTTTTTTTCTGCGGGATATATCTATACCCCACGCGGATTCGGGAGGCAGGGGCCGGAAGTTCAAATCTTCTCGCCCCGACCAAATTCCTTCTTGTTTTTTTAGCGGGCATTCACTTGGTCAAGCTCTGCCTGGGATCGGCAGCAGGCGCATCAAGCGACACAAATCTCTCTCCTCGACATGTGCGGCGGCGGCCCGCGAAGGCCGCCGCAGGAACTACGCAACTATGCCTTCAGATGGGGACCAGGAATTGGGCAGGAATGCCCTATCGACCGGAGGACTCATAATGTGAGTCGTGTAATTCGACATGACCTTAAGACTGGTGCCTAGAATCACTTCGAGTACCGTTTGCTTTGTGTATCCGGCAGCGAAGAATGCATCAAGGTCGAATTGCTCTACCCATCCACGAGTTTCGTTGACTCGAGCAGAAAATTTGCGCAATGCCTCGAGCTTCGAGTCGGCGATCTCACTACCACTGCGAAGGGATTCGATCACGTCGGCCGGCACATTCGCACCTTGGGATATCGTCGTGTGTGCCGCCATGCAGTAGGTACAACCGTTCAAACGGTTGTTGGTCATCAAGATGATTTGGCGCTCGGTCTCGCTCATATTGCTCTTATTGAAGATGCGGTTCAGAGTTATATAACCTTCCAGCATCGCAGGTGCCTCAGCCATGCCTGCCATCAAGTTGGGTACGAAGCTGAAAACGTTCTTGGCAGCGCTCAGCAACGGCTTGCTTGTGTCCGGTGCGGACTCCTCGGTATGAATAGTAAAGTCAGTCATCGTTGTCTCCGATTGGTCAAGTCAAAGTGTTGTAAAGGGGTATTGGTACCATGGTCGAAAGCTCCCCCGTCAATGAAGCAATCCAGATGTAGAATTTTCGATGATTTCAAATCCGGCAATTTCCCGGCAGTGGACGAAATGCCGACCTTATGGCTCCCCTGCGTCAAATACTGCAGTGCCGGACATTGCCTCGGTTCGGCCGCCGGCGCATTCTATGCACTCCAAGAACGTTTTTAGGAACTTATTTCCGCCCACCACGCACACGTCTTGCCCACATATCAGCGTTTAGTCAGGAGAATCAAATGAGACTATTGGTTCTGCCTTAGTCAATTGCACGCCCGCCCCATCCAACGAGCGAATATAATCGACGACCCGCACAATCTCGTCAGTTGTCAGAATCTCGTCCCACGCCGGCATCCCAACACCCACTCGTCCTACACTAACCGTACTCACAACCGCCGAGCGACCCGTTAGTTGCACTAATTGGTTATCCACGAGTTTAGGTCCTTCATTTCCGACACCATTTGCACCATGGCAGACCGCACAATTCGCCGCATAGACTTCTTCACCCGTAAGGTCTGCCTGGATTCTCTTCGGCTCGCGCTTTGAAGGCGGCCGATGCGATGCACCAAGGTCGAATTCGACCCGCGCGGCAAATACGGAATCGATTCCAAACTTGCCATTTCCACCGCTCAGGAACGGGATTCCATCGCCATCACTGTCAAGGTTGCCCGCTCGAACGTCGTTGATATTCTCCCCGGTAAACACGTCTTCGGACTGCATCATTCCGCTGGCATCCACAGCTTGCACGAAGAACTGTTTGTATCGCTCGAGTAACGGCATACTGTGATTTACCAGGACCATTTCTCGCAAAGCACCAAGAGCGGCGCCCACATCGACCGGTGTGTACGTAACTCGATCGACGCCTGGCTTGTTGCGATAGAGCAATGCGTTCGAATCCCAGAAATCATCATTCCATATCTTGTTTGTATCCTGGGCCGCCTTGAGATACGACGGTTCCTGTGTAATACGATACGCAGCCAGAAGTGCGCGGATGGCAAAGGCCTGACTTGTCATATCGCGTTCGCCGTTGGCTGTGCCCTGCGACACACTGTATCCCTGAAAATAGGAGCCATCCGGCGCCGCAACCTTCAGTAAAAAGTCCGCCTGCTGTTTCACCAGTTTGATAGCACGCAATTGAGCCTGCTCGTCACGGTCCATCTTCTCGGCATAGTTAGTCAGCGCTGTGACGACCAGAGACAGATCGCGCACCGCGATATCGTGACCTTTCCCCCCCTGCGGTGACCAGCGGGACGCCAGCACACCATCCACCAAGTGCATGCTCTCGAGATTCGCCATTACGGTGTTGGCGAGCAACTGGGCAAGAAGCGCGTACTTTTGCTCCATTACACTACCATCGTAAGGAGTTTGGTAACCAAAGACATTATTCCAGTTATCTTGGCGGCGCGGGTTTGCGTAATCGAAAAACTCCGTCAGTGCCCACAGCCATGACGCCTGATCCCACAAATGACTGGACGCATCTCCAACCTTGAAATCGTAGTGTCGTACCGGAATGTCACTCATATAGATGAGCGACGGCCGGATCTCGTGCGGCAAATAAAGAAATCGATCGCTTGCGGTGTACATCGTCGGGTCGATCCCGGTCAGACTTTTGCCCTTTGGATCGAAAAAGAGTGCCGCCTTTGCCAACAACATGGTCGATACGGCTTCGAGCGTCAGCATCGAGCCCCGGAAACCGTCCTCGGCGTTATTTCCCAGGAACACCTGCCCCGGAAAATCATCGTCTACATGATTGCGGCGTAGAAAAAATTTCGCCCAAAGCACTTTTTTTAGCAGTGTTTGAGCAACCGCACCCATGTCGACCGTCTTGTCCATTCGGCCGTGATTCCAGCGTAGGGTTTCGAAGTCGCCCAGGTAGTGCGCTCGACCTGAAACATCAGGATCGACATCTATTGGCCTCACAAAATGCGGGTCTGCAGACTTGAACTCGAGCATGAGGGGAACCGCGTTATCGAACTTTGCTGGCATTCCGGTTCGCGCAAGGTACGAGGCGATAACATCAATGAGCATTACATCCTTGTTGGAAACAGCAAGTTCTCCCCGTTGCCGCCCAAACACGTTGCTCCGAGTCGCCTCTCGGGCGCGTAAATCCAGGTAAGGGCCATGAATCACACCGATACCAGCGCGGCCTCGCGTGGTCATTGATGACAGGTTATAGCGTGAATACCAGTACGCTTCGACGTTTGCTATGTACGAAAACTGGCGATCGTGTGCGAACGGTAACTTTTGTTCGCTTGCGCGCAAAAAAAACTCGGTTCCCGACAAATAAATCTCATTGGCCAGATACATAGACTCATTGACCAAGAATCGGCTATCGGTCGCCGCGCCGGTTACACCGCTACGCAGGCTCGATAGATCCACTTGCGAATTCGTTTGAACTATCCGAACCTTGCGGCCATCCGGCCACGTCAGATGATCGTAGGCGGAGACATGACTGCTCCCTACTAGGACAACCATTATGGTGGCGAGAAATCCAATTGTGACCTTCATGACTTTCTTCCCTACTTAAATAGTCCTGATGCGAATGTGTACTGAAAATTCAAACGAATTACGTTATCCGGGGACGGCCCCAGATCGGGCTCATCCACTCGGAAAAGACCGCTCAATGTGATTTGAAAGAGTGGGTTTGGAATCGCAAGCAGGCTGACGCCAACGAATTGGGTCGTGCCGCCACTAAATGAAGGTCTCTCTATCACCATCGGGGGCATCACCGGCGGAAGGCTCGGTACTGCCATCAGCCCGTCATACGAATCTGTGTCCTGATCTTGAAAAAGATAAGTCAGATCAAGCGACAAGTTGTCGCGAACAATTGGTTTTACCAGGCTGACAAACGCTGTCAGCCGATCTCCGGGGTCAATACCGTCCGCGTCCGGTCGAATCTCGTACAACGCGCCAGAGTGCACCGCACCACGCCCAATAAATGTGTTGCCCTCGAATATTCGTGTTGCGAAGACACCAATGGAGCCTCCTACTGTTCCCAGGCCTGGTTGCAGCGGAGCTGGCAACCGACCGTCATCGGAGAAGCGACGGAAGGTCCCATCCGCTGTGCCAGGGATGGGCATCCCGATTTCATCCACGGCTGGCAGCGGCAACAGGCCGCTCCCGGCCGGAGTGTCGACCGTGGTGCGGGCGTCGAAGGTCTCATCATTCGAACCGGTAGGGAGACGAAGCGCCGCCACAGCAGCGAAGCTGAACGGGAAGTTTCCCTGATCGAAGAATTTCTTCTTCACAAATACGCTTATGTCTCCGATTTCCGAACTGCTCGCGCTTGGAAAGATTGAGATCGGATCCAGAAATCCGGGATTCAGCTCCTGGCTAACGCGCGAACTGATATAGGGCACGTTGACACGCAGCGTATAGTTATTGTTCAAGCCGAGGAAAAAGTCCAGATCGGTAAAATTACGCTCTAGATCAAAACTCACAAACCGCGCACCGATCTTTGCCTGGCCTGCCACGTCGCCCTCATCGATACTGACATTGCGAGTGGTGACGGCGATACGAAATGCACCGGGCGGCAGCACGAATGCTGATTGAGTCAGTGCTGGCGCATAGAGCGGCGGGATAAACGATTGAATCTGGTCCTGCAACGTAAATCGTTGCTGCTCGACGAACGAGTCGGTGACACCAAGCATTAGGTAGTCATTCTCCGGCGATTGCGCGTTAATGTCCGGGGCGTTCATTTCGACAACGTCTGCAGATCGTTCGGTCACGTTTGTGTATTTGCCGTTTGATTGTATTGATTGCAGATAAAACACCAGTCGTGCCCGTTCATCGTCTGTCAGTTCGGGCTTGGGCATGACTGTGCCCGGCTTAACTGCGGCCGGATTGCGTAGCCACTCATAAAGCCACTCCGCTGCATATCGATCGCTGACCTCATCAAGTGATGGGCCGACTTGTCCACCGTGGCCGCCAATTGAGTGGCAGGCAACACACGCCTTCGTCTGAAATAGCGTCGCCCCAGGCGTACCTGGAGCGCTGTAAGTGAATTGGCTGTACGTGAATTGCGTTAGGACAATAGCAAGCGAAAGCGCGACCCTGATTCTTTTTGGGACTTTCATGATAATTGACTCGGAAACTCAAGTTAACGTGCTCGCGACGAGATTAATCCCAATGAATTGGAAGTCTTCCGGCGCCATGTTTTGCATTTGCGACAAGATAGACCGGCAATACCCAGCGCATATGACACTAGTAAGTACAATTACATACGCGTGACGTCGTGGGACGAATTCCAATTTCGAAGGTGCCCGCGACTAATGACCGAATATGCCGCGTCAGTGAGATTGTGTGTGGGTTCAACAAGGGGGGGGGACGGGACGGGTGAGTGGCCCTGGATCTGCCTCCCAGTCATGCGTTAAATTGAAACTTTCAGCGCTAACCGATTGTCGGCGATTTAACGATATCTTTGACCCAGCTGCATTCACTCCATCTTTTACGTCTAAGATTAAAGTGTTGCGTCGATCGCTGGAAACCGCCCCCCGAACGCGGATATTAAGCTAATATCACGCTGAAGGGCCGCTAACGACTAAAGCGGACATGGCCCATCTTCCTCCTGGTGGTAGAGTAGCTTCAAGCAAGTCCTGTTCCTGAGGGGGATCTATGGCCTCTCCGCGAGCATCGCGTATGCAGCGGGATCGAAGTCGAGCCAGCCGCACCATTGTGCTCCTACTGGTCCTGGTCGGGGTCAGCCGTGCGATGGCGCTGGATATCGATGACTTGCGCATTACCAAACAAGGCCGCGCTTATCAGGTACAGATGACGTTCGGTGTTGCCGCATCTGTCAATCAGGTCATGGCGGTTCTAACGGATTATGGCTTCCCCGACCGACTAGACCCGGAGGTGACGAAGAGAGAAGTTATCAGTCGGCACGGAAGGATCACACGCGTGCGGACCGAAATCCACGCTTGTGCTTTCTTTTTCTGCAAAGATATTGTGTTGACTCAGGATGTCACGGTTGTTACCGACACTATTCAGGCTCACATCGTCCCCGATGAAAGCGATTTTCGGTCTGGATATTTTCGTTGGTCAGTATCGAGCAGTGACAACCGAGGCTCACATATAAGCTTTGAGGCAATCATGGAGCCAGATTTTTTTATTCCTCCGCTAATCGGTGGATTCTTCGTTCGCAAAAAGCTACGGCAGAAGATATTGGCGATAGCAGAGAATCTCGGGTCAGAGGCAGCACGGGAACCGGCTCCTGTTATGAATCGGAACTGAAGTCTGCTCCTGGCTATAAGCTGCCAGTCATATTGGCGATTTCTGCGATGTTTGAATGACCGCTTTGAGCGAAAGCCGATTATCAGAAACTAACTGGGGATCTTGAATAGATGGACTTGAAGTTATTGGCAACGGTCTTCGGGATCGTATTTCTCGCTGAACTTGGCGACAAGACGCAGCTCGCCACGCTGCTCTTTGCATCCAAGTCGCCTGGTAATCTGATCGTGGTGTTTGTTGGAGCCTCGGCAGCCCTGATCGTGGCGTCTGCAATCGGAGTGGTGGCTGGCGGCGTCATCTCTCAGTACGTTAGTCCTAAACACCTTTCGTACGTGGCCGGTGTGGGATTCCTCCTAATTGGAGCTTTGACGATATGGCAAGGTGCCAATTTGAATTGAGCTTCAAGTATTAACGAACGCCCGCTATTGGCTGCGGTTTCAAACGATCGACGCAACACATTGGCTAAATCGTTCGGCCGGTGTTTCGAAGTTTAGCGTTTCTCTCGACCTCTCGTTAAGTCGTCTGGCGACTGCATTCAGTCTGTTCTGATGAACGTTCGATAGATCCATTCCTTTCGGGAAGTATTGCCGCAGAAGACCGTTGGTGTTTTCGTTAGAGCCCCGCTGCCATGGGTGTTGAGGATCACAGAAGTACACCTTGATGTCGGTCGCCAGCGTGAAGCGCTTGTGATCGGCCATCTCCCAGGATTGGATCGCCCGCCGAAACACGCTCCTGGAGCCGCTCAATGCGAGCATCGAGCGCTCGGGCCTCTTCCGGTACCAGCAACCCCTTACAACGGCAAGGAGGAGGATCTCCAGCCCTTCATGTCCCTTCTTGGCAGCGATCGCTTCTATGAAAAGTTTCGAGATGGCATACAAAAAGCCGACGTTTCGGACATGATGCGTCGTATGGTCAACGAGGAATTGCTCCGTTTTTGACGGCACGCCATTATTTCTTGAACCGTGAGTGCAGTGCGAGGGAAGCAGGGCGGTTGCGTCTCGAAGGCTAGGAGTACGTCGTCAGGGAAGACGATGTCGTGTACTTCCGTGTCAATGTATACGAGCGCTGCTTGCCCCACGGGCATATAACCAGCACACAATCAATGCCACGCCTGTCGGCAGCTCTCGACCCTACCAGGGACTGCATAAATTCAGTTTGTAACCTCAGTATCCAGAACCGCACGAATTCGTCGGGCCAGTTGCTCAGAGGAATAGGGTTTCGGTAATAACGGAACATCTTCCAGGCTTCTGGTTTCTTCTTTGTTTTCTGGTTCCATCCCCGTAGTGAGTAAGACCTTGATCGCCGGCCAGGTCTTCTTGGCAATATTCGCAAGCTCTCGACCATTGGTATCTCCGGGCATAACAATATCTGTAAACAGGAGGTCTATTTGCTGGTGCTGTCGCAATAATTTCATCGCCTCGGCTGCATTTTCGGCTTCACGAGTTTCATATCCGAGACGTTCTAAAGTACGGCATGCAAAGCGGCGCACCCTCTCTCTGTCTTCCACGACCAGGATGGATTCTTCCCCTGTTGGAAGGCCATCACTCACTTCGATTTCATTTATAAGATCGTCCGTTGCTTCAATGGATGGAAACAACAAGCGGATGCTGGTTCCTTTATTCGGGGCACTTTTGATGTAAAGTTTGCCTCCGCACTGTTGAACAAAATCACTTACCATAGTCAATCCAAGTCCGGTACCTGTCTCAACGGATTTCGTGGTGAAGAAGGGTTCAATTGCCTGGCGTCTGGTTTCATCGTTCATTCCGATACCGTCGTCGGTAACTGTCAGTACAATATAATTACCAGGACTTAAATCATCATCCCGTTTCCCCTTATACACAGTCTCTTCCGTGGTAGAGATCACTAAATTCCCTCCATCTAGCATGGCATCACGGGCATTCGTGACCATATTAAGCACAGCACTTTCCAGACGAACGGCATCAACAAGGACATTTCCAATTTCACTATCTAGTTCAAATTTAATGCTTATCTCTGGAACGGATCGTTGTATGATTCTCTCCATGGCAGCAAGACTGCTGTTAATATCTATTGCTTGTACATCAAGTTCCTGGCGACGAGAAAATGCCAGTAAGCGCTTGATAAGATCGGCCCCATCCTGGGCAGCGGACAAGGCATCTTCGATCAGTTCCCTATGATCGTCGTTTGCACCAATCAGGTCCTGCTTGAGAAATCGCAGATTCCCTCGAATGACCGTTAAAAGATTATTGAAGTCGTGGGAGATACCGTCGGTCATTCGACCGATTGCCTCAAGTTTCATGGCCTGGGTCAGCATGCTCTCCTTTTCGCGCGCATCCGTAATATCTTCACTAATCGAGATGTAGTGGGTAATTTCACCGTCCTGATCGCGGACGGGACAGACCGTGGAAGACAGCCAGAAAAAATCACCGTTCTTTTTTCTGTTTTGAAATACGCCTCGCCAAATTCCGCCTTTTGAGATTGTTCCCCACAGGTCCGCGTAGGTATCTTCCGAGGTTTGATCAGAGCGCAGAAAGCGGGGATTTTCACCTATTACGTCATCCTGACTATATTCAGTGATGTGGTAAAAGCTCGGGTTAACGTATTCAATGTTCCCTGCAGCGTTGGTTATCATGATCGATACCGGGCTTTGTTCAACAGCACGGGAGAGTTGCTGTAGTTCCGCTTCTCTTTTCTCTTCACCAGACAGGTCACGCATGATGCCGGTAAACGAAATGTTCTGTCCCTGTTGTACCTTACTAATAGTAAGAAAAATTGGAATGATCTCACCATTCCTACGTCGTGCCTGCACTCTTCGGCCGGTTCCAACGATCTTGGCAACCCCTGTTCGTAAATATTCCTCAATATAATCATTATGCGTTTCGCTGTGTGGCGGAGACATAAGCACCGATACATTTCTACCCAATATCTGATCACCTGTGTAGCCAAAAATTGACTCTGCCGCAAGATTGAATGACTGGATAATTCCATTTTCGTCAATCGTGACAATACCTTCACCTGCATTATTTAGAATTGCATTCAGACGTAATTCACGATCCAGTATTTCTTTTTGCTTATCGATCAGGCTCTGGTGCATTACTTCGAGGTCTTCCGTCAGAGACTTGAGTTCAGGAATATTGGTGTTGACATGGAATTCGACAGTTTGATTTCCAGCAGCGATGCTTGTTGCCAGTTTCCTCAGAGATGAAACGGGCCGAATAAGATGCCGGCCAAAGAAAATAGCAAGCAATATGCTGAATACAATATAGCAAGCTGCAATAAATGAACCATAACGATATGCAGCATTGATTTGTTCCCGGACTGGCAATTCATCGTAACCTAGTCTTAATGTACCTAGCGGTCTGCCATCCACATCACTGAATAATTGTGCTGCGATGAAATAAATCTGATCGTCATGTCCACCAAAATAAAAGTCCTCCCTAAAAACTGTTTCTTCTCTTGTGCCGTTTGTATCGGCTCGGATATTCGCTTCATCTATGTTGTGAATTTCTGCAAAGATCACATCACCATTGAATTGCGTCTCATGAAGAAATGAGACCTGTCTTTGTGTATCTTGAGCTTCAACTGCAGGTCTAAGTAATTCAGAATACAGCAGAGCATCGTTGCGCACCTGATTGACAAATTGCGATTCAAAACTGCGCTCGACAATCAGCACGATGCCGTAGAACAACAGGGGAGTAAGTAGGATATGGATCATAAATATCCCAAGTATCATGCGGCCGGTGATACTCAGCCCGACTCGTTTTAGTTTTTCGAGTCTGTCCATAATACGCCCAGCGATTTTAGTCCTGTTTGATACTCAAGTTGTTCTGACCACATATAGGACAGGGAACCCGGCGTATCGAGCAATGCCCTGACCAGCATATCATTGTCTTCATATTCAGGTGGCCGCTGGTCCCCAAGCCGGAAAGTCCGCGATAGTAGTTGCCGTTCATATTGACGTTTGGACATAAAAATTATTTGCTGCAGAAATACGTCCGTAGCAAGTGGATCACTAGCATTCAGCAGGGGTTTGAGTCGCACCTGATCGATAATCATTGGTACACCCAGAAATATTTTTCGTACGTCTGCGTGGGAAAGATGCTCAATTTTTGCATTGCCACTACATACGAGTAGCAAGCTGCGTTGCGGCGTCTGCGCTGCGCTGCTAATACAAATCGCGCTCAGACACAGATACAGAAATAACGTTCTAATCCTTGCCGGCTTCATGCACATTAGAACATCGCATCCCATTGCAACATGAATTGGCCGTAACTGTCTCCCCTTGCACGATTGTCAGAAAATTCCAGTGTAAAGGCATGCCGATCAAAAGCATCCAGGCGGACCCCACCGAGGATCCTGTCATTGACGTGCTGCGGAAAGAGCGCGAGATACGCGTCGTTCGCATCTCCGAATGTCGATTCAACACGGCCGAAAATTGTCCATCGACCATTCGGAATGTATTCCGCTTGAACGTAGCCACTGGAAAAACTATCTGTCTGTATTTCGGTCGTTGTTTGTAGTTCGTTACGGACGTAGAAGGCTGAGCCCGTCAATCTCCAGCGCTGAGATTCCCAGTTCCCATATACTCCTGCGATAATTTGACGGATCTCGTCAAAACCGTTGCTGACAGCAGGGATTTCCGTGTAATTGATGTACAGACCATATCGGGATGGACTGTAAATCACTGGTTCATAAAAGAGATTCAGTGTGAGGCCGAGTTCGTGTGAGCCTGACGCCGGTTCCAATACGTCGAGCGGTTCTAGTTGATCAGACAATTCAGGCCCGGTGGCGACTGCCAGGGCATAACCAAATCCGTGTGTGTCGTGTTCCTTGATGCCCTCAATAAGCAATCCCGTCAAATGCATAGGCAAGAGGCCATTGTTCTCCTCGAACTCAACGATTGATGGTCGACTGATACTCGTTTGCATATAGGAACCATGATGGAACTGAGAATTCCAGTAGCCGACAGGATTATGAAATCGCCCGAGCCAGAACTTGCTATCGCCTACCCTCCAGCCTACCTGGATGCGCTCAATTTCCTGTTCATCTGCAGAGAGTAGTAATTCACCGAGGAAGAGGAAATTCTTGAACTCAGATGTTGCAAAAAGATCTACGCCATAATTGTAATCATCGTTATCCAAAGAAGAATCATCCGCCAGTCCGGATAAGAAACTTGCGCCTATATGCGGAAATAGCAGGTAATCAGAGGTAGATTCTCCCTGGCTCGGCGGTGAGTAAAGTATTGATGTAACAGCGATCAGGCCATAGAGAAAACCGACTCTATAATCATTATGGTCCACTTAGCCGCGCTCCTTCGATGTCACTGATTTCGAATTTTGAGAGGAAATCAGACTCGAGTCAGTCACCGCGTGGTTGTGCCCGACAGCTTGCCTTTGCGGTGCTCTTTTACGACCTTAGTCTGGCTTCCGTTCCCTGCAAACTTAAAAGAGTTGCTCTTTCATAAAACGCTTGCCCTTCATCAGGTCCTGCCAGTTCGAGAAACTCATAACATAGCGACCGGAGCAATCATGACGGGCTAGCCAAATCCAAATTATTGTACTATGTTTAATGAGAGGCAATCCTTTAGTAGAATTACCTAGTTATTTTCCCAAGGTTTTCGTTTGGCCTAAATCACAGGTTGGCGCAAATACCTTGATAAGCGCTTCGTTAAAACAACTTAGAAACAGAAGAATGACCGAATCCGCGAAAATATTAATTGTTGATGATGATGTTCGAATATGCAGAACATTGAAGCAGTATCTTAAACGGGAAGGGTATCGCGTCCGTATTGCAACCAATGGCGAGGAAATGTGGGATCAATTCAAGAATGATTCGCCTGATCTGATCTTACTCGATGTCATATTACCTGGGGACGATGGCATAACCCTGGCGCGAGAGCTCCGAAAAATCTGCGACGTGGGCATCATCATGCTGACCGGGAAGGATGATCCTGTTGATCAAATCATCGGCTTGGAAATGGGTGCTGATGACTACGTGACTAAGCCATTTGATGAGCGTCAGTTACTCGCCAGAATTCGGAGTTTGCTGCGCCGGCGCGCAACTCCCGCATCAAGCACGAACGTGGAAACTGAAGACAATAATCAAAAGATTCATTTTGATGGTTGGGAAATGGATTTATTTACTCATGAACTGGTTTCCCCTTCTGGTCACAGGACAGAACTGACTTCCCATGAATTCAGACTGCTGGAAATATTTGTTCGGAATCCGGGTGGTGTCCTAAATCGCGATCAGATCACGCAGCGTCTGTACGCGCGTGACTGGTCTCTGAATGACAGAAGCATAGATGTGCTCATTGGTAAACTGCGGAAAAAGATTGAAGAAGACTCCTCACAACCAAAGTTAATCCTGACTATCCGCAATTTTGGCTATAAGTTTGCCGGTCGAATCACAAAGACCTGATCATACTAATTTTGCCTGACCCTGAAGAGCTGTGCGGTCTGACTTCGTTGTAGTCGTTATAACATCTACAACGAATTTACAAATAATTACAATAAATAACCATTCGTTACTTGATCTTGTCCTGTCAGTTACACAAATGTAATAACATCACAAACGGGATTGTGCGCCAGGACGGGCAATCTGGCGAGTAATTCAGAATATAGTCACAGGTGACAAATGAACAGAAATCGGTTAGCGAACATTGCTAAGGCGATGAGAGAAGATCATGAGTAGAAAACTCGTTGTATTAACTCTTATGCTTGTGGCCTTACCTCCCGCATCTTATTCAGAATATGGCGACGTGGTATTGGATAGGTATAAGGAGACCATGGCAGAAGTTGGTTTGTCACCTGTCGTATTCCCACACTGGACTCACCGAATACAATTTAAGTGCAAGGCTTGTCATGAAGGTATCTTTGTCATGCAAAAAGGGGCAAGTGATATCACCATGTCGGCCATCATAGACGGGGAGTTTTGTGGCAATTGTCATAATGGAAAAATTGCCTGGGATCCACTTTATTGCGATCGATGCCATTCATTACCAGTTGTGGACAAGCAGCAGTAGCAGATGATTTACAGGACTTTTCCTGGTTTTGGCAGCATGGTGGCGCGGATATGCGTCTGTGGGGCACTCCTGCCAATTCTTTACTATGGCAGTACTCAGCTTGCGCTGGCCCAAGTTTCCAATAGTGAAACGGCGGTGAGCAGGGAGCAACAGGCGTCCGGATCAGACCAGCAACCGGAATCAAAACTGCAACTATCAAAGATAGCATCAGAAGACGTGGTCGATCCTGCAGATACAAGTGAATATGTAGGAGAGATGTATCAAATTGGACTCGGCTGGCATCCCGCTGACCTGGAAAGCTTTCCCACGGACAAATTCGGTCTGGTCGACTGGGTGGCAACATTGGACCAGGGACTGATCCACCCAAGAGACAGTATTGTTGCAAACGCTGCAGTAGGTGTACCTTTCGACATGAATGTGCTCATGCCGTCAAAAACCGGCATGATTGCAGGTGCACACTTCTCCCATAAGATACATACGACGTGGATGGGATGTGAAAGCTGTCATATTAAGATATTTATGCCGCTGGCTGGCTCCAATGATTTAACTATGTCCACGATCGTTGAAGGAAAGGCATGTGGCGTCTGTCATGGGACAGTGGCCTTCCCGCTCAATGATTGTGCCCGATGTCACGTGCCACAACCGCCATCTGTTGGTAACAATACTGCCAAACGATGATCAATGACATGTCTTTTTCAAGTCTCATATCATGCGAATTGCATCGACTTCAATCTGCATAAGGCTGGCTGCAATAATCTCTGTTTGCAGTGTCGCTGCCAACGAAAATATGACAGCAGCGCAAGCGCAGACAGATCATGAAACTTCTTCGCAAATGCAAGATGCCGAAGCTGCCTTCCTGGAAGAGTTGCATTATTCCCATGAGGACTTCTTGCGTATTTATGAGTCTCTTCCAAGAGATGAAGAGAACAAGGTTGATTGGGAGCGGGCAACCAGGGAGGGGCTCATCGATCCCCTCGCCTCTATCGATGAAAATAGTGGCGAAGAATTTATTATGGATTTTAAGGTCGTAATCAAGTTCAACGACATGCTGATCAAAGACGTCGTATTTTCCCATGCCATCCATACTTACTGGCTAAATTGTAGTTCATGTCACCCGAGGATTTTTGAGCCGGAGATTGCTGCGAATCGTATGACCATGAAAGAGATTCGTGAAGGAAAATATTGTGGCTTATGCCATGGGATGGTTGCTTTTCCGACAAACGTGATAGACGCCCCCAATTTCCGCGCTAATTGTCTAAGGTGCCATCGCGCTAAAAGAGGATAATCCAAAATGCGAAACTATTTAATACCTCTCCTTTTGACTTCGATTTGGATTTTATCTCCTGATTCCGTTCTTTTTGCACAGGACAATGTTTCCGCAGATGCCCAAGTCGTCATGGAAAGGGCCATAACTCTGAAGAATATACTTGATCGCCTGCTAGTGGAATCGAACCACAGCAGTATCCAGAAAGTCATCGCACAAGGCGGCGAATCAAGCGACCCTCTCATTGCAGAGGCACTCAGGTTAAAATCGAGTGGCGAACAATCGCTGGCGAAGAAAGAATATCTGGAGGCTGCCATCACGCTCCAGTCTGCGCTGGATCACATTTTTCAAGCCATCAGGTCGGAGGACCATAAAGATGAGTCAGCGGATGCATTCAATGTCAGGCTGGCAGAAAAGATAACGGTGAATGACACATTTATCTCGGCTGCTTCACGAGTCGTGACCGGTGAACCCAACGAGGATGCGTTAGATTTGCTGGCAATGGCCAAAGAGGCACGCAACAGAGCAGACACCAAGTCCGGCCAAGGTGAACGGGAAGCGGCCCTTGAGGAACTGGAACATTCAACTCAACTGGCCCAGCGGGCCATCATGTCAGTCAGGAACGGCATGGTCATTGAAAGAGGACAGTAAATAGCCAGACGTCTTGCTAAATCACGATCCTTTTCAGAGAGAGCACAACCATCATGATATTTCGAATCGGCTATAGTTCAATAATATTCGCTTGTTTTTCTATCGGCCTGTCAGGTTCAGTCATAATAAGCTCAGCCCGCGCTGAGCCGAAGAACACCGAAGAGGAACAACAACAAAACGTACCGAGCACAATTGATGGCAAGGTATCAAAAACCATTAGTGTTCCGGGTTATACCTATGTTGAAGTTGATACCGGTAATGACAAAGTCTGGGCTGCTGTGCCCAGCACGTCGGTAAATATCGACGACCAGGTGTCATTTTCGCTCGGGATACCGATGCGGGACTTCTACAGCAAGACCCTGCAGCGCAACTTTCCCGTCATCTATTTTGTGGACCATTTTATCACTGGCGACGGAGCCACAAGAATGAGTGCAGCCGCCACGGCTGCACACGGTAGCATCAGCCAGGAGCCGATTGCGGAATTATCCGGGGATATCAGCAAGGTGGAAGGCGGCAATACGATTGCCGAAATTCATGCCCGGAAGGACGAACTCAACGGGGATACGATACGTATTCGCGGACAGGTCACGCGGTTTACCCCCAACGTATTAGGTAAGAACTGGGTTCATATCAGGGACAGCAGTGCTGATGATCTGACAGTCACCACCGATGCGACGGCTGCAATCAATGATATTTTTATATTCGAAGGAAGACTCGAACTCGACAAGGATTATGGCTATGGCTATGTTTATCCGGTCATTCTGGAGGATGCCAGGATAACGAAGGAATGAGTTATTGAACCAAAATGTAGGAACTTAAAGTACTTTCGAATCAGGAAATGCAAGTAGCGGACTTACTCAGCTTCATGCTCCGCTGCCCATTCCATGGCCAGTTTCTGTGCTTCCTTAATTTGTGCCTGATCCATTATTTCCTCGAGCAAAGATCGATACTGTTTGGCAGACTCGTCATCACTTGATGATGCAATGTTGAACCACTTGTGGGCCTGTACAAGGTCTCTGGGAATACCCTCGTTTCCCTGGAAATAGATCATGCCAAGTTGACTTTGCGCGCCTACGAGACCCTGTTCTGCTGCTTTTAAAATCATAAGCTGTGCTTGCTGATGGTCTTGTACAAGGCCTACTCCCAGGAAATACCTCTTTCCAATTGCGAACTGTGCATTTGCAAGACCCTGCTCCGCCGCTTTCAACTGCCAGGCAACGCCCAGTTCCACGTCTTGCGTGACGCCTTTCCCGGTGACATACATCCTGCCCAGATCGAACTGTGCATTTGCAAGACCCTGCTCCGCCGCTTTTGTGTACCAGTAAACAGCCTGTTGATTGTCCCTGGTTTTGCGCTTGCCCTTGCTTTCTTTATTGTCATAAAAGCTTCCCAAATTGTATAGGGCAACTGCATCGCCAGATTTCGCCTTTGCTTTAAGCTCAGAAAATTCATCCGCCCTGGCCGGAGATCCCGGGCAAAGAATCATGAACAGAAATATTGATATTAGAAGCCGCATCATAGCCATCTGACAATCATATCTCGGATTTGTACTCGGATAATAATATTAGATCTTTCTGGGCGACGATGTCCACCAATACCCATGGCTGGGAACAGGAAAACAACAGTCATTTTAATGGCTGCCTGGCTTGTTTACATCCGCTTACATTTCATTACAAATATTAATTGGCCGGTCATACGGAAATTACATCCATCCCATAGTCTTACAATCAATGGACCAGGGTATTAATACAATCCAATCTTGCAAAGAATCGAGGAGAACAGAAATGAAGACTTTAATCTCGGACCAACGGAATCGGTCGTTGGCGACCCTGTTGTCGGGGATATTGATGGGAATGAGTATGCTGTTCTCAACATCAGCGTTGGCTCAGGATAATACGACGATTGTTGGCTCAAAGCACGATTTCATTGTTCAAGGCTGGGCTAATAATGGTAACGGCGAAATTTGTATCGTCTGTCATACACCGCATAATGCAATCTCCCCTGATGACGGGCCCTTGTGGAATCGCAGTCTGACTACATCCACATTTACGTTGTACTCGCCCAATACAATTCCTGGTAGTGATATCCAGGGTACAGGCTTCAATCAACCATCGGGCGTATCAAAACTGTGCTTGTCTTGCCACGATGGGACCATAGCAATCGACGCATTTGGCGGCCTAACTGGAACAGAAACGATGGATGATATCAATGCAGCCGCAAATATCGGTGATGTCGTTTCTACCGTCGGTGATTTAAGTAACGATCACCCGGTGGCTTTCACCTACCCAACCACTGATACCGAGCTATACGCTAATGTAAGCGGCGTGGTAAATGGGGAGATGCCACTCTATGGCGTTGGTCAAGATCAGGTGGAATGTGCCTCCTGCCATGACGTGCATGCTACGAATACATATGACCAATTACTCAGGGTTGACAATGCTGGTAGTAGTCTGTGCCTGACCTGCCACATAAAATAGCCTGTGAGTTGATCATAACCGCTGTCCACTGCGACAGGGGCCAGAGACAGTTAATACACCCCCTTCCAACTGGAAGGGGGTGTTTTTTTTCGAGGCAGTGATATCTTTGGATTTACAGAGATTTTGTTACTTTTCCAGACTATCCGACGATCCGGAACATATAGTATTGGCTAGATGACCCGAGACTTGGTAATCAGGATGATGGTGTAAAGTGACATCGTAGGAATGTGAAGAAGAGGATAAGAGAATGCGACTACTGGTCGGAAGATATTCAAGCTTGAAAATTTATTTCCTGATCCTTTTGTTCATTTCTGTCTGCCTGGTTCCAGCAAAAGCGCAAGATTCGGCAGACAGCGAAGAGGATACGAGCACACTTTTTTATCCATCGCTGCCGGAAGCTCCACGCATCCAGTACCTCACCAGCTTCTCAGTAGCTGGCGACGTAAAAGAAAAAAAGCAAAAGAAGGGGGGCTGGTTAACCAAATTCGTCCTGGGTGAGGAAAGCACCGAGGACGATGAGGGACCGGAAAAACCCTATGGCGTGGCTCTCAACGATGGCCAGGTACACGTAGTGGATACTCGCGGCAGCGGTTATGCGGTTTTCGATGTGCCTGGTAAAGACTATCGCTTCACCGTCGGGTCCGGGTCACATGTTATGACGAAACCGGTCAATATCGAAATTGATAATGAGGGCACGAAGTATGTTACCGATACTGAGAAAGGGCAGATCTTTGCTTTTGACAGCAATGATAAATTTCTGAGGGCCTACGGCGACCGTGGGCAGTTCCGGCCAACAGATGTTTTGATTGACGGAGACCGCTTGTATGTGGTCGATATTCAGGCGCACCGGATCGTAGTGCTCGACAAAAATACCGGCATCGAGCTGAGTTCCTTCGGTGGGCCTGGTTCAGAGGAGAATGATCTTTTTCAACCGACCAACATTGCCCTCGGTCCGGACAAGCACCTGTATATCAGCGATACGGGTAATTTCCGCGTACAGAAATTTACCCGGGACGGTGAGTTTGTGCGGAGTTTTGGAGCAGGTGTTGGCACGGCCCCTGGTGACTTTGCCCGTCCCAAAGGTATAGCTGTGGACCGTATGGGCCGACTCTACGTTGTGGACGCCGCATTCGAAAGAGTTCAGATATTCAATCCTAAGGGTGATCTTTTATTGTTTTTCGGCGAACCGGCGTCGACGCATCGAGGGGGTCTGGATCTGCCTGCGGATGTCGATATTGACTATGACAGTGTCCCTTATTTCCAAGAGTACGCAGATCCGAGTTTCAAGCTGGAGTACATCATTGTGGTTGCTAATCAGTTTGGTAATAGCAGGGTCAATGTCTTTGGGTTCGGGCGACACGAGGCGATGAGCTACGACGATGAGTAGACGCGAAGTCAAAAAGCAAAGCAAGTTATCAAAGCTCGGTACCGATAAAATTGGTGGAACAGCGAAATGTTCTCCTTGGGTCAGAATACATTGGGTTTCCCGCGGCGCATAAGGCCTCGAGAGATATCCCGAAACGGATCGCTGAGATGTGTGAATGCGTGAATTCGTTCTTACCTGCGTTGTACTGGTATCGATCTTGCTTCCTGCAATTGCGTCTGCCCAGGAAGACGTAGACCTTTTTCGGTTGACGAGCTTACAAGCATTTATTGAATTGTTTTATCGAAAGAGTATCACCGGTAATCAAGCAACCGGAATTGAGACTGACATTGACGATTTCAGACAACAAATCGAGATTGGCATGTCCACTCGCAGTTACATCTTTCATCCAAAACTATTGCAGATAGGATTGGCTGGCAGTTTGCTGTCTGATCGACAAGATATTAGCCGGGAGCAAACGTCGCCAGAGCCTAACGGGACAACACGGTCAGATAGCAGTCAAAGACAGGTCCTGCTGAACCTTGATACAACTTTACAGTTCTTGAAGGATAAACCTTATCCGATGACCTTTTCTTATCTTCGTCAAAATCCGGTGATGCGAACCGGTTTGGAAGGCAGTTTTACGCAGACAACAGATAGATTCGGCATTGATTTTCAGTTGCGAGACGTACTACCAATAAGTCTTTCAGTCAATGCGTTCCAGGATTCGTCTTTCGGGGAGTCCCTCGACCGTATCGTCGATTTTACCTCTGATCGAATCTCTATAAAAACGAGGAAGTCGTTTTCATCTGAAGATCGGATCGCTTTGAATTACGAGATATCGAATCAAAATTCCCGAAATGGAGATCCCAGAAGAACAATCCAGGAAACGCAGCGCCGATCGCACAATCTGGCATTGACATCCTCCTGGCGTCTGGGAAGCCGCGATCAGTTGCATATTGACCAAACGGCCAGCTTTAATCGGCGCGACAATCCGGATGTGACAGACATCAGTTTTGGGCCCAGATTTCGCTGGCTACATTCCTCCGAGCTCGAGTCCAGGTATCTTTACCGCTTCAACCAGTCTGAAAGACCGGAGTCCATGGTCAAAAACAGGATGGAAACGGCGACCGCGGCACTACACTATACTCCGACGCCGCGCTTGAATGGTTTCGTCCGCGCCGATTTTGACCGATCAACGGAGGCCGATCGACTTCTACAGAATGCTTACGGGCTGACTTCAAGAGGTAGTTACAAAAAATTCATCAAGAATGGCCAGATTAATTTATCTCTTGGGCTTGGTTACCAACGCAACGATCGGGAGTCCCTGGAGCCGCAGATTAGTGTCATAGAGGAACCAGTCGTATTAGTCGGAACTTTCCCGGTTAGCCTGTCAAGGGATTTTGTTATTTCTGACACGGTGGTGGTTCGCAATGAAACAGGCACCCAGACACTTATCGAGGGTGTGGATTATCGCTTGATTGAAGTCGGTTCCCGGACTCAGATAGAACGTTTAATCGGCGGCAGCATCCTTGATGGAGAGACTGTATTGGTCGACTACGAGGCAGAAACCGGTGGGACCTTTGAGTACGATCAGATAGACCAGACACTGAACGCTGACTTTAAATTTGCAAGATATCATAATGTTTTCTTACGTTACCGCAATAATAGACAAATACTGAAATCCGGTTTCCCAACACTGCCTTTCAATTCGGTCAGGGCTTTCGAAATTGGCCTGCGCGAACAGTTGCCCCTGCGCTGGTTAGGACTCCAGCTTTACGGTGAGGCAAGGTATCTTCAACAGGATGAAGATATCAACCCGTATGACCAAAAAAGCATTCTCGTTTCCGTGCAGGCACCATTGCCGTATCGGCTGAAGCTGAATGCCTCTGCGTCACGTAACTTCGTAAATAATCTGAATTCGGATGAAGACGCGGACATGACTGTATTCAATTCGAACTTGACCTGGCAGGCAAGAAGAAATCTGACTGTCCGGGCGGAAGGATATTACGATAAGGACACAGGCGGGACAATTTTACGTAGCAGGACAAAGGCAAAACTAAGCGCGCAATGGCGATTTCGAAAGATCTCGGTCGGAATGGATGCGAGGTATGAAAAGCAACAGCAAGGAGATCTCGAGAGTGATGACTATGAGATTTGGTTACGAATAAGAAGAGAGTTGTTTTGACCGTATCGACGCAATTGTCGTGGTACTCAATGCGTACTATTTGTTGCATTGTCGTTATGCTTGTTGGTTGCGTGCCGGTTACGCACGGGCCGATCGATGAAGTAGAGGCTGATGGGCCAGTATGGCCGGCAGCCCCTTCCAGGCCGCAACTGGCATTTGTAATGTCTTTTTCGGAAACGGAAAATCTTGGAATCAGAGAGAGCTTCTTGCAACGGTTACGGGGGGTGATCGGCGGGTCGCGTCAAGTCCGTCTGGTTCGGCCAGTGGCAATTGTAGAAAGCTCTGACAACAAGTTGTTTGTTGCTGATCCCGGGGTGCGTGGTGTGCATCTTTTTGACCTCGAAAGAGGTAGATATCAGTTGATACAGGGAGAGAACGGTCAACCTTTGCCATCGCCAGTCGCGCTTGCCGCCGGTTTGAGTGGTGAGGTTTATGTCACCGACTCCCGTTTAGCCGCAGTATATGTGATTGAAGCCGGTAAGAGCGAGGCGGTAAAAGTACCTCTTGAGGCGCTATTGGCGCGACCGACCGGGTTGGCGTTGGATCGCCCAAGTGGGCGCCTTTATCTGGTTGATACGGGTAGTCATGAAGTAAAAATATTTGCTCGTGATGGCGCTCTGTTGAAGCGATTTGGTCGTCGTGGCACGGGATCAGGGGAATTCAATTATCCGACTATGATCTGGATGAACGATAGCAGTGAGCTTCTCGTTACCGATTCCTTGAATTTTCGGATTCAGGTGTTCGATTCTGCCGGAAACTTCCTGCGCAAATTCGGTGAAGTGGGTGATGGCGCAGGGGATCAGGCACAACCCAAGGGTATTGCAACAGACAGTACCGGCAATGTGTATATCGTGGATTCCATGATGCATGCAGTACAGATTTTCGACCCGTCAGGTGTCTTTCTTTTTAAATTGGGCTTTCGGGGAGAGGCCCCTGGACAATTCTTGTTACCTGCCGGAATCTTTATCGGTGAGAGGGACACAATCTATGTGGCTGATTCTTACAATGGCCGAATTCAGGTGTTCCGATATATCGGTGGCGACGCACCATGAAACATGTGGGCCTGTCATGTCTGTTCTTGTCGGTGCTTCATTTGACCTGGACCACGTCTATGGCGCAACAAACATTCAATCTGGAAGACAGCAGGCATGACCTCGCAATATATTTGTCGACCGGGTACGCAGGTGAGGCTAATGATGAGCAGTGTATCTTCTGCCATCCGCCCCGCAGTCGAACTCTAAGAACTGGGCTGTGGAATGACGCGCAACCAGACACCCTTTTTGATTACCCTTACGGCAGACCGACTGAAGAAGGGCCTACTGGCAAACCGGATGGTTCTTCGCTTGTATGCCTTGGCTGTCATGACGGAACCATCGCCTTGGGAGATATACTCAGTCGCACTCAATCGATAAGCAATGGTAGTGGCATCAAACGTACAGATCTGTCCAACGGTCACCCTATCTCATTTTTATATGATTCAAATCTGTTGGCCAAAAATGACGAACTCGAAAACCCAAAAGCACTGCCGCAACAGACAGAGCTTGATACGGCAAACAAGATCCAATGCACGACCTGCCATGATCCTCACGATGACACCTATGGCGACTTTCTGGTAATGGACAACAGCTCAGCAGCATTGTGCGTCACATGTCACAAGAAAGCAGATTGGAATACCTCTTTGCACAATACTTCAGCAGCCGTCTGGAACTATAGAGGACTGGATCCATGGCCATTTAGTGATTTACAAGGCTCTGTTGGAGAACATGGCTGTTCTAATTGCCACACGCCCCATACGGCAGGGAATGGCAAATATCTTCTCAATTACATTATCGAAGAAGATAATTGCATGGCATGTCACGATGGCAATGTGGCTGCGTCAGATATCAACTCAGAATTCAACAAAGTCTCACATCATCCCATTGAGCAGACGTCTGGCATTCACGAGGCAGAAGAAGCCATTTTTGTGAAAACAACGGATCGTCATGTCGAGTGTGTTGATTGCCATGACCCTCATTCAAATAGCGTAGTAGATGAGAATGGTACGCCTGTTACTTTGAAGAATGTTCGCGGTGTTGATGTTAATGGCGGAGAGAAAATAAAGGCCGATACGGAATTTGAATTGTGTTTTCGTTGTCATGGTGATAGCACGGGGCGGGTGGCGATGCCAACCCCACGCATACACGACCAGAATAATGTACGACTTCAATTTGATAATGGTAATCCATCGTTTCATCCAGTAGTCGGCCCCGGCAATAATGCAAACGTCCCCTCTTTGATAGCACCGTTGATAGAAAACAGTATTATCGCTTGTAGTGATTGCCACTCTAGTGATAACGATTCGAGTCTGGGTGGGGAAGGACCTGATGGACCCCACGGGTCGATCTATCCGTCCTTGTTAGTTCGAGCCTACCAAACACAGGACCGGACACCTGAGAGTCCGAGTGCTTATGCCTTGTGTTATATGTGTCACGACCGGAACAGCATTCTCGGTGATGAAAGTTTCGAGGAGCACAGATTACATATCAGTGATAGCAGTACCCCCTGTAGTGTCTGCCATGACCCGCACGGGATAAGTTCTGTCCAGGGGAATACAGTCAATAACTCACACTTGATTAACTTTGATAGAACTGTTGTTCTCCCAAACAACGATAATGACATCCATTTTGAAGATCGTGGAAATCTCAGCGGTGCCTGTTTCCTGAATTGCCACAATATTGAACATGACGGTCTTTCATACTGAGTAAGCAAATGTTGACCAGGGCCTTATTGATATTAACTCTTGTGATCGCCGTGTCCTGTACACCCGCAAGAGTGAAGGAAGCAGAAATCTCTGCCTCTGTCGCGCAGAAAGTCTGGCCTAATCCGCCGCAGGAACCCCGGATCCGGTATCTCTATTCTTTCAGCGAACCAGTTGACCTGGGAATCAAACCCGGGATGTTCGCTCGTTTCTTACAGATATTTACCGGTAAGGAAGGCCAGGGAATGTTAAGGCCTTATGCTATCGCTGCCGACGATGAGATGATTGCTGTCGTCGACCCGGGGCTCAAGGTCGTTCACCTTTATATGACGAAGTTAGCGAAATATGAAGTGATTAGCGATGTTGATGGTGAAAATCTTGTATCGCCGGTCGGCATCAGTTTAGGGCATGACTTCATTTACCTTACTGATTCCGCCCTCGGGAAGATTTTTGTTTTTAACCGTCAAGGTGAGCATCAAAGTACGATCACAGGTGTGATGCGTCCTACAGGGATCGCCTTTCATCCTGAAAGTCGGCGCCTTTACGTCACTGATACTCTTGAAAATCAGATAGTCGTATTTGACGATAAAGGTGTACAACTGAACACTTTTGGATCAAGAGGGGGAGCGGTGGGTGAATTCAATTTCCCGTCGTCCCTCGCCCTGCATGGAGATATCCTCTATGTGAATGACACCATGAACTTCCGCATACAAGCGTTTACTCTGGACGGATCTCCCGTTTCTTCCTTTGGTGAACTTGGCGATGGGTCGGGACAGTTTGCCTTCTCGAAAGGACTGGGTACAGATATGCAAGGGCATCTTTATGTTGCAGATGCCCTATCAAATTACATTCAAATCTTCGATACGAAGGGCCGCTTTTTGTTGTCCTTTGGTGGTATGGGGGGGAGCATAGGGCGATTCAGGTTGCCAGCCGGCATTTATGTTTTGGAAAACAGGATATTTGTCGCTGATTCCCAGAACCGGCGGGTGCAGGTCTTCGAATATGTCGGAGGTAATACCTGATGCGGCGCGATGCGATCTTATTTGTTATTTTGCTGTGCCTGACAACCTTTGCAATGGCGACGGATATCTCTGGTACAAGGCATAATCTGTCAGTCTCCGGAACGGGTTCCGTAACGAGCGGATCCGTTAACGAGGTATGCATCTTTTGTCATACGCCTCACCATTCGTCACAAAGTGCACCGCTGTGGAACCGCGAACTTCCCTCCGGACAGACGTACCAGTTATACGGTAGCAGCACACTCGATGCATCACCTGAAAACCCGCAGCTAAGATCAGGCAATCATTCCTTGCTATGTCTTTCATGTCATGACGGCACAATTGCGTTAGGAGATTTTATTAATCCTTCCCAGGAAGATACCGGCTTTGTATTTGGGATCAATGACAGGGGCAGACTGGGTACCGACTTGAGCAACGATCATCCGGTTTCATTTGTTTACGATAGCAGTCTGTCACTCAGTGATACACGGTTGCATCAGCCAGGGATAAATGGTGCAAATATTGCACCTATGCCCTTACAAGGAGGGCAATATCTTGAATGTACGACTTGTCACGACGTGCACGACAACACCCTGCAGCCATTCCTGTACGAGCAAACATCAAATGGTGACCTATGCCTGACGTGCCATGATTTTACCAATTGGGACTTTGCCGGTTCATCTCATGCCACTCAGGCTGGAAATCCAACTGGTTCCCCCGGTCCCTGGGACAACAGGAGAGTCGAATGGCGTGGTGTCAATGTTGCAGAGAACAGTTGTTTCAATTGTCACACTCCACATAGTGCTCCATCACCCAAACGTTTGCTCAAGGACGTGGAAGAGGCTACCTGTTTACTATGTCACAACGGCAGTATCGCCAATACCAACATTGCCGCGGAGTTTAACAAGGCTTCCAGTCATCCAATTGATCTGACGACGGATGTCCATGACCCCAGCCCAGCTGTCGAATCTACCGTTGTCCAGTCCAGGCATGTGGAATGTGTTGACTGCCATAACCCGCATGCAGTCAGCGCCACTGGTAGTGGAAGTTTGCCCGGCCCATTGAACAGTGTCAGGGGGCTTGACTCGTCCGGTCTCGGCGAGGTAAATCCAATTACCGAGGTGTACCAGCTGTGTTTTCGCTGTCACGGATTCAGTGGTGGTAAACCGGCACCGCCGACGGCACGTGTGCATGAGCAGACCAATGTCGCACTCGAGTTCGATACCGGTAATCCATCATTCCATCCGATACTGGGACCAAGCGTTAATCCTAACGTACCCAGCCTTATCATTGCGCCGGGTAGTATTATTACGTGTATCGACTGTCACAACAGCAATACTTCCACCACAGCCGGTGGCAGTGGCCCCGATGGGCCGCATGGTTCTACTTTTCCG
>Ga0255052_10000637_pt1 | contig 27850 bp, 15 predicted proteins | sample JV7_2_21_MG_FD_188632 | JGI IMG/M metagenome (GOLD analysis project Ga0255052, IMG submission 188632) | Seawater microbial communities from Jervis Inlet, British Columbia, Canada - JV7_2_21 | ecosystem: Environmental > Aquatic > Marine > Inlet | place: Canada: British Columbia | collected...
GTATGGAGATTCGATGAGATTCGATTTCTCACCTTATTATGGGAAAATTGATTTTATCTACATTGATGGGAATCATTCTTACCCTTTCGTAAAATCTGATACGGAGAAGGCCTTAAAAATGCTGTCGGAAAATGGTACTATCGTCTGGCACGATTTTGATTATATTATTCACCGTGATGTTTTTGAGTATCTGAATGACTTTTCCAAGACCTACGAGATTTACTCCATCCCCAATACGCGGTTTGCTATTTACGGAAAAAATTTAGTTTAAGGGAATATTAATCCAATGCATATTTGAAGGACCACAAGAATGGCTTAACAAAGAATTTAAACGCAGAACAAAGCCCATGGAAATTGTAGAGAGGGGGCGGGAGCTGCTACACGCTCCTGGCTTCCCTCTGTGCCAAAATTGGTGTAATCGATGTCCAAAAAAAATTATGGCACAAACCAGGATCGGCAAATCTGCAAAGAGCGAACTGAAAAAAATAAGGCAAAAATTTGAGGCGGATCTAATGCAAAAAAAGACTGAAATAGAGACCGCAGGTTGGATGCAATAAGTTAAAACCGCAGGGAAGATGAACCATATACACCTTTCGAAAGTATTTCACATACCTCGATTTTAGGTGGCCTGGGTGGCCGGCACCGGTGATTATTACTATGCAGATCCCAGCATTGTCGGTATGGTTTCCACCGAGGACATGGTGGTGATGATGGATGAAATGGGAATCGACACGGGTGTGGATGTGGATAGGCTTTTGGGCGTCGGGCGGACGCTTGAAAAAAATTATCGGCCGGTCGCTTCGTTCCGAATGTGTCCATACCGGGGGGATACCTAAAAAGCTGACCGGCAAAGTGTGATTTCAACCATCATATATAGAAACAGCTATTATAAAAGAAAACATTAAAGGTGGCGAGATTATGAGTGAAAGATTTTATTGTAAAAACAAAGAATGCAAAAAGGCTTTTTATTTTGAAGTTCCCGACGAAATCATGATTGATGAAAACAACATGGCGGTGGTTTTTTGCCCTTATTGTTCCGGTCGGTTGATACGACCACTCATGCTATCAAAAGATCAACAGCGTGTGAGTTGAGACACAAGATAAAAAAACCTTGCTTGACTATTTAAAATCTACTAAAAAATCTGATGAGGATGTTTGGAATACGAGTATAATCGTGCAAAACGGAATTTTCAGCAGAACGCAAGGTTTATAGTCAATCAACTTACCATGAATAAAGAGAAAATTAGAAAAACCCAACCTATGACCAAAGGACAAATGGAAGCCGAGATTAGCAATGCGTTGATTGCCTTTGAAAAAGAACACATGGGCCGAGGGCCGGTGGATGTCAGAACCTATATCATCCAGGATTTGGTGTTGATCCGGTTGAAGGGTGTATTGACCCCCGCAGAGCACCATCTGGCAAAAGATAATGAGGGTATTCATCTCATTAAGCAAATCAGGGCAAAATTACTGGAAAACTCCAGCAAGATGCTGGCGGATGTGATCTTTGCAATAACCGGATGCCAGCCGATCAGTTTTCATACGGATATCAGTACAAAAACGGGTGAACGCTTTATTATCATTACTTTATCAGAAGATCTAAAGCAAAAACTCATTTATAGAAATCGATGAGCGTATTTATCCAGTTAATATATAGCACTTTTTTGAATCACCAGAACCGAGGATTAAGCAATCATTTCATTTGTTGATCAGCGGTAACGTAGGCCAATATACGGGTTAACATTTCAAAATCCTTTATTGGCCTTTTTAGGAGGATAATTATGACTAATAGGTATGTGTATTTATTTGAAGAAGTTGAAAAAGTCGAAAAGTATGTCGGTAATGACTGGGAAAGCGTCCGGAGCTTGTTGGGTGGTAAAGGGGCCAATCTAGCTGAAATGACTCGTATCGGCATACCTGTCCCTCCGGGATTTACGGTGACCACCGAGGCATGTAACGCTTACCTGGCTGCGGGCGAGCGGTTCCCCGAAGGGATGTGGGAGCAGGAAATGGAAGCGGTCAAAGTTGTAGAAGATAAAATAGGAAAAAAGCTCGGCGACCCATCAAACCCATTGTTAATCTCCTGCCGGTCTGGTGCTAAATTTTCGATGCCCGGCATGATGGACACCGTTCTCAACATCGGGATGAATGATGAAGTGGTCAATGGAATGAAAGCGCTGACCGGAGACGGGCGTTTCGCTTATGATTCCTACCGCCGTCTGGTGCAGATGTTTGGGAGCGTGGTAATGGGGATGGCGGATGAGCTTTTTGAGGAGATCATCACCAAGGCCCGTCTGAAAGCTGTTGTAGAAAGTGACTCTGACCTGGCCTTTGAAGACTGGAAAGCGGTTACCGAGGAATTTAAAAAAATCTTTAAGGTTGAAACCGGTTTTGATTTTCCCCAGAATCCGATTGAGCAAATCAAGTTGGCCACAGAAGCTGTCTTTAAGAGTTGGAACGGCAAACGGGCCATCGATTACCGAAACGCAGCTAAAATTCCTCATGATCTGGGTACCGGTATAAACATCATGGCGATGGTTTTCGGCAATATGGGTGACACCTCAGCCACCGGTGTAGTAATGACCCGCAATGCTACCACCGGTGAAAAGAATATCGAAGGAGACTACCTTACCAACGCCCAAGGAGAGGACGTTGTGGCCGGCATCCGGCTCACCAAGCCGATTGATAAACTGAAGGAAGAGATGCCGAACGCCTTCGCCGAGTTTGAAGAGATCTGTCACAAGTTGGAACAACACTATTGTGAGATGCAGGATGTTGAGTTTACCATTGAGAAAAGTAAGTTATGGATGCTCCAAACCCGGGACGGAAAGCGGACCGCCCAGGCTGCGGTCCGTATCGCTGTCGAGATGGCTGAAGAGGGGCTTATCACCAAAGAGCAGGCGGTCCTGCGGGTCGCGCCCGAGCAAGTTGATTTCTTTCTTCATCCACAATTTAAGATCGAAGCCAAAAACGCTGCCAATGATTCCGGCGACAGGTTTGCCACAGGCCTAAATGTTTCTCCCGGAGCGGCGGTGGGCCAGGTTGTTTTTGATGCTGATTTGGCTAATGAATGGGCTACGGAAAAAAACAAAGATGTCATTATGGTTCGGCCTGAAACCAAACCAGACGACGTCCACGGCATGCTAGCGGCAAAGGGCATTTTGACGAGCCGGGGGGGGCGTACCAGCCACGCTGCTCTGGTTGCTCGCCAGTTTGGTACACCCGCTGTGGTTGGTGTTGCAGCGCTATCGATTGATCTCGAAAAACGTCAGATGAGCGCTGCCGGCCGGATTATCAAAGAGGGTGATTGGGTGTCTATCGATGGGACCACAGGGGAGGTTTTTGTCGGTCAGCTTGAAACGCAGGTTCCGGATATCGATGATCCATTTCTGATCAAGCTCCTCGATTGGGCCGATGAAACCCGCCGTTTGGAAGTTTGGGCCAATGCCGACTATCCATCTGACGCCGAGCAGGCGCGCAAATTCGGTGCCCAGGGCATCGGCCTTTGCCGCACGGAGCATATGTTCTTTGAACCCGAGCGTTTACCCCATGTACAAAGAATGATTATGCACCAGAGTGATCCTGATGTCGTTAAGGAGTCGTTAGATGCGCTTTTACCCTACCAGCGTGAGGATTTTGCCGGTCTGTTCCGGGCGATGGATGGATTGCCGGTCATCATTCGCCTGATCGACCCGCCGCTGCACGAATTTCTGCCTACACAGCTCGATCTAGCACGGGAAGTTGATAAACTGGAACAGACAGATAAAGATTCACCACGTTTGGTTGAAAAAAAAGCACAACTCGATGCCGTCGAAAAAATGCATGAAAGCAACCCGATGCTGGGTCTACGCGGCGTACGTTTGGGTATTCATCTGGCCGCCCTGACCCGGATGCAGGTACGTGCAATTTTCGAGGCTGCCTGTCAGGTGGCCAAAGAGGGCGTGGATGTACATCCAGAGGTCATGATCCCGCTGACCAGCCATGCCAATGAGTTGAAAGTCCAGCAAACGGCTCTGGAAGAAGAAGCCAGAAAGGTCATGGAAGAGCGAGGCGCGACCGTCGGCTACAAATTTGGGACAATGATCGAGATCCCCCGTGCTGCCCTTACTGCTGACAAAATGGCTGAGTATGCCCAGTTTTTCTCCTACGGCACAAACGACCTTACCCAGACCACCTTCGGCATCTCCCGTGACGACGCCGAGAAGGGCTTCCTTATCGAATATATGGAGAAAAAAATTCTACCCGAAAACCCATTTGCCAATATAGATGAGGAGGGCGTGGGTAAGCTTATGGAAATGGGTGTCAAGCTAGGTCGACAAACCCGGCCCGGGATGGAGGTTGGTATTTGCGGTGAACATGGAGGTGATCCAAAATCGATATTTTTCTGCCATAAAATTGGCCTCAATTACGTAAGTTGTTCTCCCTATCGTGTCCCGATCGCCCGTCTGGCAGCTGCCCATGCGGTACTGAATGACAAAAAGAGGCAAAAGATTCAATGATTATTTATATTTAGATAAGGAGCGCTAGGTCAATATGGATAACCAATATGGATACGCCGGACAAATTCTACGCGTCAATCTTTCTACAGGTGATGTCGGTACGGTGTTGACAGGAAACTATGTCGATCGCTTTCTTGGGGGGCGGGGGATAGCGCTTAAAATATATTGGGATGAAGTCGTACCGCAAATCGATGCCTTTGATCCTGAAAACTGTTTGATTTTCATGACAGGCCCTCTTTGCGGTGTTCCCGGGTTTGCCGGATCTCGATGGCAAGTTTGCGGGAAGTCTCCTATTCTCAATCAGTTCTCATACGCCAACCTAGGGGGATCCTGGGGCGTACAGCTGAAATTTGCAGGATATGACGGCCTTGTTCTCAAAGGAAAAGCGGATTCATTGGTATATCTTTCGATCAATAATGAAACGGTAGAGCTGAGGGACGCTTCGCATTTAAAAGGCAAAGGCACCATTGAAACACGCGAAATTTTGAAAGATGAGCTTGGTAACTCTTTTTGCGTCGTGGCAACAGGCGCGGCCGGTGAAAACATGGTTACCTACGCCACCCTTTTGGCGGATTCGGATTCCAGCGGGTCAAGCGGCTTCGGCGCATTGATGGGCGCCAAAAATCTCAAGGCGATCGCGGTCAGCGGTCAAGGAAAGGTTGAAGTTGCAGACAAAAAAGCGGTAAAGATGATGCGACAAAAAGTGAGGGAATTGAAGTATGACCCGTTCATTTGGCCGACAACGTTGCCTCAGGAACGGATGGAGAAGGACATCTGCTTCGGGTGTATCAACGGATGTATGCGCGTGAAATACCATCCGGCAAACAGACGATCAGGAAAATATTGTTGCCAGTCGGCCGGTTACTACGAAGTACGTGCACAACGGCACTACGGAAAGGTTACCGACGTTCCATTTCAGGCAACTAAATTGTGTGATAATTACGGCATCGATACACGCGTAGTGGAGACATTGATAATGTGGTTGAGCCGCTGCCACAAAGCGCATATTCTAAGCGAGGATGAAACCGGTCTTCCGCTTTCTAAGTTAGGAAGTCTTGAATTCATCCAGACATTGCTGCACAAGATTGCCTTCAGGGAAGGATTCGGGGATGTTTTGGCCGAAGGTGCACTGAAAGCCGCTAACATAGTGGGAAGAAATGCGGATCAATATATTACCGATTATATGATTAAAACGGGGGAAGATTCTCCTTACGGGCCCAGGATGCACATCACAACCGGGTTACTATATGCCACTGAACCCAGAATGCCGATCCAGCAATTGCATGAGGTCGGCCTGCCGGTTTTGTTGTGGGCCCTTCGTGCTGGTGGAAACAGTGACACGCTCCTCAAGAACAACTACATGACTTCGGAGGTGATAAGGGCTATATCCAAAAAATTTTGGGGGGATGAGATCGCAGCTGACTTTTCCACATTTAAAGGCAAAGCTCTGTCCGCCGCCAAGATTCAAGACCGCCAGTATGCCAAGGAATCCTTGATCTTATGTGACTTCTCCTGGCCCATCACCCATAGTCCGATAACCGACGATCATGTGGGCGACCCAGCGCTGGAAAACCGGGTTTGTTCTGCTGTAACGGGTATGGATATGGATGAGACGGATTTGGATAAATTCGGGCAGCGTGTTTTTAATCTTCAAAGGGCGGTTCTTGCAAGGGAAGGCCGTAAAGGGAGAGCGTTCGACACCATCGAAGAATTTAATTTTACAATTCCCCTCAAGGCTGAATTCGGTAATCCGGATTGCATTGTTCCCGGTCGGGATGGAGAGGTTGTTTCAAGGAAAGGAATGGTTCTTGACAGGCAGAAGTTTGAAAAAATGAAAGATGAGTACTATGCGATTCGTGGCTGGGATGTTTCCACCGGATTACAGAAAAAAACAAAACTGGAAGAGCTCGGTTTAGACGACATTGCAGAAACACTGCAGCACGAGGATCTTCTTGTCTGAGTTCTCGATTACCAGGATATTCCAACCATTTTCCTTTCGTCTCGATTGTGGTCCATTGTGTCTACAAACGCCTCTATTTTGTAAAGGGCCTCTTCTTCATTAAATACGCGTAAATCGACGAGGTCGCCCTCGATGGAGACACTCGGGATTTTAAGACATTCCGATAATACATTTTTAATCGAAAGCAGCTCATATGTCGCCGCGCGGCATGATCTAAGCGGATGACAAATCACGCCATCCGCCAGGTAATCCGAAGCGGCCCTCAGGTATGAGGCGGTATATCCGGGTATATCAAGGTCGTACTGTCTGGCCGTTTCTTGCTGATCGGTAAATTTCTGATACGTTAATCGGGCAATCAACTCTAACGGATCTGTCACGCCTTCAAGTTCTTCATCTGGAATCGGATGGGGCGCATGATATCCGCTGCTCTCATATACCAGTGCTATTCCGTAATTTTCCGCCAATTTATCAAAGAAGCCCAAGGTATGCCATGGGGGAATTTCAGCAAACAATACCCGGTATTGCTCGTTGGGAATTGCGCCGATTTTATTGTCCACCTTGTATTTTACTTCAGCATACACTTTTTTGTAGAATTCATAGGCTTCCGGGTCATGTGGCATAAACAGGTGCGGGATCATGATTGACCAAAAATCCTGAGCGACCATCGGAGAGGGTACGGCCTTACGAAGCATGTCGACTTCGTGGGCCAGGATAAGGGTTTTAAAAGCCTGATCCACAATTTCTGCCAATTTTTCCCAATCCATCTTGTGGTCCAGAAGCTTTTCCAGAAAAGAGACGAATTCTTTGAGGTGGTTTTTTATGAAACGGATTGTTTCTTTTTTATGACCGGGTAAAAAATATTCTTTTACACCGGTTTGGGGATGTTCCAGTGTCCATTGAGGGATTTCCAGGTAGCGCTTCAGGGCCTGGAACCACTTAAAACGACCGTCACATGCAGCGCCCGAACCGATAAGCAACATCGGTTTGGGCATTCCTCCTGCAGGGGCGCCTTCAGGCGGCTGCATATTGTTTTCCGTCATCATGCTGGCATAGCCAAAGCAGTTTCGTGCATACCCGCAAAGGGTAGCGGGAAAGCCCTCGCTATCGCTACGTTCCAGGTAAGGCTCGGCCAGGCGCCTAGCGGCACAGAATGCTGCATAGTTTTCAGGGAAAACCAGTTCAATACCCATTGCCTTGGCAATCAGTTCTCCCTGCCACCAGGTGACCATGGACCAGGCTACCGGCAAGCCCTCCTGTCCAGCCTTATAGGCGTTTTTCATCATCTTTTTGCCAAAATATCCGGCTTCCCGGGCGGTCGCCATGCTTTTTGTCGCTGTGGTCTTCTTTTTTTCTGCTTTCATTTGTTAAAAATCCTTTCAATTACCGGTTCAAAGAGCCTAAACTTAATGCTTAACATCTTTAAATCGGTTAAATGATCCTTTTTGTTTTATATATAAAACTTTTTAGTCTACTCTATTGTGGAAGCGATGGTCAAATAAAAATTTCGCCTTATATCGCCGTTGACAACCAAACCGCATTTCGATAGACGAAACCGTATTGTTTCAGACCATTTTATGCTTTCCCAACAAAAAAGGAATTTAAATGTTTGACGAATTGCGTTGTAATCGCTGTGGCGATTGTCTGGTCAGGTGCCATTATGTTGATTATGATCAGGAACTGGCCGTAAAGGAAATAGAGGCCCTCATCGCAGGTGAACCGGCCGGAATTGTGGCCCAATGCGCCACTTGCATTGCCTGCAACAACTACTGCCCCAGCGGTGCCAATCCTTTTGATTTGATTTTGAAGCGACAAGAGGAAACAAAAGCTGTCCAATCTCCAAAAGGTATATCTCTGGCAAAGGGTTGGGTCGATTCACCCGGCAAAATAATCCGTGGGGCGCCTGACCGGCCGGTTATCTCGCTCTGCGTCGTAGACCCCCTGATTCCCCGCATGTTTGAAGGCCAGCTTTACCAAGGCATGACCTTTCTTAAAGGCGGTGATTATTTTTGTTATGTCGGCTATTGCCATATGGGTGTGGAATCGCCCATCGGTCCCGGTCTCCGACGCATGGTGGAAAATCTATCCCGTATAGGGGCTGAGGAAATTGTATTTTTCCATGATGAGTGCTATGCGGCGGTCAACAGCGTCGCGCCGGCATATGGTGTAAAAGTTCCTTTTCGACCCGTTCATATTATTACCTACTTTCGGGATTATTTGCGGGACCACCCGGAGGCGGTTCATCCACTCGGACTCAAAGCCGCTTATCAGCAGCCCTGTGCTTCCCGTTATTCGATGGAAAAAGATCCTGTTCTTGACGAGCTTTTTGAGCTAATGGGGGTGGAAAGGGTGGCGAGAAGGTTCGATCGCCAGGATGCGCTGTGCTGCGATGCGCCCCTGGTGGGATTCGGCCAACGGGATCGAGCGATTGAGTCTTCTGCACGTAATATCGAGGACGGTCTGAAACATGGGGCCGAACTCATGGTCTTTTTGTGTCCGATGTGCACCCTTCGTTTACGCCGGATATCCCGCGAAGCGGGACTCAGGCCGATCCATCTGAGCAATCTTGTCCGCTTGGCCCTGGGTGAGGAACTGCCCGCTGAAACCACTTAAAAGACATATGGGACATCTGAAACGCCATTGAAGAATAATTCTTCTATAGGACAAAATCGTTTTATTTTATCAGGTAGGGCATATCCAGTCGGTTGAGCACTTCGGCACCATTTTCTTTGACCCGTATCATATTTTCAAGCCTGACACCTCCCTGGCCGGGCAGATAAATCCCGGGCTCCACGGTTATGATCATTCCGAGTTCAAGGGTATCATCCTTCAACTGACTGAGCCTTGGGGCCTCATGAACTGAAAGCCCGACACCGTGGCCCAACCCATGGCCGAACTTATCTTTAAACCCCATTTTATCAATGTGATTGCGTGCAACCGCGTCGACCGCTTTTGAACTCACACCAGGTTTTATTGCATCGATTGCCATTTGTTGTGCATCAAAAACAGCTTGATAAACCTTCTGGAAATTCTTGTCGATCGTTTCAAGAAATAGGGTTCTCGAAATGTCCGAGCAGTAACCATTAAACCTGGCTCCCCAGTCAAACAGAATCGGCTCTCCCCTTTGCACCGGCCGATTTGAAGGTATGGCGTGGGGTAGGGCACTGTTTTCACCGGCAGCGACGATGACCGGGAACGAAAGCATATCCGCCCCACCTTCCCTCATCCCTTTCTCTATTGCCCATGCCGCCTCCTTTTCCGTCATCCCGGGCTTCAGCGTGTTTGAAAAATCCTTAAAAACATTTTCTGCAATCAAAAGCGCCTTTCTGAGGATTTTGATTTCATCCGGTTCTTTTAAAACCCGTTGATTCTCGATAATATTTTCCGTTGGAATCAGTTCAACCGCCGGGAAATCGGATTTCAGTTGTTCGGCGATTTTGGTAAAATTTTGATAGGAAATACGCAGGCTTTCAAATCCGAGTTTTTTGGTTTCGAATTTTTTGAGCAAATATGGAAGTGCATTTATTAAACCGGTTTTATAGGTATAAATCTCATAAAGAGGTGCTTCCATCCTGACTTGGGTTTCAAATCGTGAGTCTGTTGCGAGCAGGAGCTGCGTAGCGGTGATCAAAAGAGCGCCCGCTGATTCATCAAATTGGGTGTCTTCACCGGTAAAGCCGCTGAGGTAGCGGCGGTTTTCTTCAATAAGTACCAAGAACGTGTCGATCTGGTGTTGAGAACAGGATTTTCTAAAGAAGTGAAGCCGGTTTTCAATTGTTCTCTTTGTCATTGTTTTTTAGCGCGTGTTAAAGTCGCTTTTTATAATAAAGAAATCGATCTTTGACAGTCGACATGGATGAAGCATCCGGATAGCTTTTCATTTTGAGCCGGCATTTTTCTATTCTTTGATTCAAAGGTGGGTGGGTCGAAAACCACGACCCTCTTTTTTCAGCTGCTTTTTCTTTCTGTTTGAGTATATTGAGCACCCGGACCAGTCCTTGGGGATTATAGCCGGTTTTGTAAGCGATTTCCATACCGGAGATATCCGCCTCGAATTCCATATTCTTATCAAGGCCCTGGTCAAAAAGTATATTTTGTAAACCGCCAATCATATCCTGAAACAGTTTTCCTTCCTCTGCCTCCATGGTGGCAGCTGTGATTTCACCCACGCCCTGAAAAAATTTTGCCCGGCGAATGGATTTAAGAGCGTGTTTGTGGCCGATGTGTGCGACTTCATGGGCCAGCACTCCTGCCAGTTGGGATTCATCGTCGATCGATTGCATCAGGGCCGATGTGACGAAGATAATGCCACCCGGACACGCAAAAGCATTGTACAGATGGTTTTTTACAACCACAAAATAAAATGGAATATTAAATCGCTTTGAGTTACGGGCGACCGAGTTCCCAACCAGATTAACGTATTTTTGTAGCTGGGAATCATTTACCGGGCGACCGTACCGCCGGAGACCCTCAAGCGCCAGGCTTTCTCCGATGGCAAACTCTGATTTATAGTCCAGATCGGTCGAACTGGTCAGGATCTTTCCGGTTCCTCCCAAAATCTTTTTTAATGTTTGGAGATCTTCTGATTCTCCTTCAGGATCGAGCAATTTGAAGATATTAAACGCATGGGCGGGGTTTAAGGTCAAAATGCTCAGGATCCCGGCGTATTTAATAAACCTGCGGCGATTGTACATGAACCGCTGATCTGATCGGATTTGTTTTTGTCGGTGTCCCATGATGGTTTTAATCCTTTTTATCGGTTTTGAAGCTTTGTCGATCGGGCCCCATCGGGGATGATGGTTTTGATCAGTATAACGGAGGGAAGCCTTATTCAGCGTATTCTCCAATTTTGCCTGCTCTAAGAAATTGCTCTATCTCCCTGTCGCTTGTTTTCATTGATATAACAGTATCGAGCGCCTTTTTGTATTGTTCCGGGGTTCCGGTTCGATCGGCATATGCTTCTGCCTCCGGCGATAAACCCCGCACGCTCCTTGATGTATCGGAAGCGTCTGCTTGTATGTTGCTTCCCGTAAGACCGCCGATGAGCGTCCCCAAAGGATTTTGTTCTCCTCCCTCCTTTTTAGGCGGTTCGCTTGAAACTTTGCCGCGGTATATCCAGCCCTTTTTGCCGTCGGGCGCGGAAACTTGATACCATCGATTTTTTAAAGCGTGGACCGTCAGCTGGGTACCGACCGGGAGGTTGGCGATGGTTGCGGATGAAACTGTCTTTTCTGCTTTCAGTTTGGCACCGGTTGTGGATACCCAGATTTTTTTTTGGGCACCTACTGCCGGATAACCAAGAATGGCAAACGCTAAAAAGCTAATAAGAAAAATAATACCTCGATTCATTTTCTTCCCCTCTAGTATCAATAATAATCTCCCACTAGTGTAAACGCACCCCAGTATCCGGGATGAGGAAATCGCTTTTTTACATGGAGTGTTGCCAATCGGAGGCTCTCCGCTTTTTTATGATACATATACTGACGATAAAACTCCTTTATCATAACAGCGGTGGAGACGTCGCTGACCCGCCATAGACTTGAAACGATGGTGTGGGTACCTGCATAGAAAAACGCCCGGTTCAACCCGATAACATCATCCCCCTTTGTTATCCGTCCCAGGCCGGTCTGACAGGCACTAAGGACAACGATATCCGCATTGATCTTCAGCCCGAAAATCTCTGCCGCCTCCAGGTTACCGTCCTCGCCGCTCCCTTTTGTTAACTTTATGGCTGAAAAAAGCGGATTGATTGGATCGAATTGGCCGTGGGACGCCATGTGGATTATGCCAAATTTTTCAATGTTGTCGACCACCCATTTTTCTGTCGCCCGTTCCTTGGTCATCACCGTGACATTTGGGAAGTTCCACTTTATCGAATGAACCTCGTGTTCGGAAAAGGGAAGATTGAATGCCGGATCTCCGAGATCAGGATTTCCCAGGGCAAGAACACGAATATTTTTTTCTTTAAAACGTTTTCCTATGGTGTAGTTGAGCACATTTGCGCTCGGCAAATAGAATATCGGAAACAGATCGATCAGGTAGTCATCGGAGTTCGAAAGAGTGGAAAACGAAAGGTAGTGCAGCGGGCCATGGGGGATGATACCGAGTTTTTTTACTTCCCTTAGGTAGGGCATAACCGGTGTGAGTAATGTGTTGAAAAGGGTCCTTGATTCGTCCGCCAGCGGTTCGATATTCTGAATTCTTCTTCGATAATCCAGAATTGATTCACTGAAGTCCCTCCTGTCCACGGCAATTCTGAACAACTTGATCCCTTGGGGTCGAATCAACCAATAGAATATTTCCTTTTCGAGGATGTAATACTCAATTAGCGCCACATCCGGTTCCAGCTTTTGGATAAGCTTTTCTGCACTGAAGTCCCCAACAGAGACCAGGGCGCTCAACTGTGGGTTTTCCGCCTGGATTTCGAGCATTAATGTTTTAAAATCATTTCTAAGTCTAACCAGTGCCTGTTCGTATGCCTGATGGTCCGCTTTTTCGGTCGATTGGGCCAAAAGGACTTCTTGTTCCTCTATTCGGGACCTAAGCAAAGTCTGGCGATCGTAAAGTTTTTGGTCTATCGATCGATTGAGAGAAAGTCTTTGATTTCCAAGGAGGTCGATAAAGTTCCTCGATCTGGATCGTTCTGCGATTTCAAAGGACTCCACAATCTTTCCCCTGTCCGCAAGCAACCGGCAGAGGGTTTCATAAACAGATAGTTTGTTGGACAAAAAACTATCTTTGAGTTGAAGAATTTTGATATCGGATCGCATGCTTTCAATGACATTCACCGCCTCTAAAAGGAGTTGCTCGGCCTTTTCAGGGTTGTCGGAAAGAAGGAGCTTTGCCATGCCGAAGATGGATCGCCACTCGGTTTCTCGCAATGACATCGATTGCGCCAATTCTAGTGCCTTTTGATATTCATTCGCCGCATCAGCCTTCTTACCTACAGTGGAATAGGCATCTCCCAACCCCAGGTACGCTTTTGCCTCATTAATCCGGTTACCGATGGCAGCGGCCTGCCGGGAAGCTTTTTGAAATAGTGGAATTGCCTTTTCTGCTTCACCCATCAAAAGATAGGTCAATCCCTGATTGCGAAGATCGTAGGCTATCGCCCAACGAGATTTCAATCGCATGTCAATGGCCAGTGCATCTTCAAAAGCCTGCAACGCCTCTGTGTAACGCTCCATTTCTCGAAATATCAGCCCAATGTTATTTAAGGTGGTGGCGACTTCGTCATCCCGCACCCGAAGTGCTTTCGCGGATGACAGAGCTTTTTGCAGTTCGATCATCGCCTTTTGATTATCCCCCAATGTCCACCATAAAAGACCGGCGGTGTTCAGGGAAATGACCTGCATCAGGGCGAGGTTATTTTCTTTTGCCAGTTGATACGATTTTGTTTGCAAATGAAAGGCTTCTTGGTATTTTCCCTGAAACCAGGCGTTATTGGCCTGTTCGATGGTAATTTTTGTCATAAGTCTAACGTTATCAAGGCCTGAACGTACTATTGTTATCGCCTCGGCGTAGTGTTGATCCGCGCTTTTAAAGTTTCCCAACAGACGGTAACACCGTCCAATATCCAGTAAAGACTGGCCGATGCTGGCTGATACTTTTGAAGACCGTTCCATCCCTTTGTAAATAAGAAGAGCCTTTTTATAGCTCTGGATGGCCAGTGCATATTGACTCAGGCGTAAATCGTATATTCTGCCGATATTTAAATATTGACCCGCCAAAAGCGCTTCCTTATTCAATATTTTGCTCAGAGATGCGGCAGCTTGGAAATGATCCATTGCCCGGTCATATTTCATCGCATTCTCTAAAATCACACCCAGATCCGCCCGAGTCGAAATTTGGTAGGCACCCAGCTCCAAATTTGAAAAAATTTCCAAAGCCTCTTCTAGAATCGGAACCGCTTTTTCATATTGTTCAAATTGAGAATAGATGATGCCCAACCTCAAAAGCGCTTCCCCGTGAGCTTTTGTATCGGGGTTTTTTTGGAACATCAGATTTGCCAGTGTCTCGGCGTACTTGAGTGTCTTTTTCAGATTGCCCGTCCAATATGCACTCTCACGGGCATAGCCCAAAAGAGGGGGGAGGTAGCGGTTGAATTGAGCTGAATTTTCGGCGATCTGTAGCGCATTCTCAAAAAGGGCAAGGGCATTTGAATAAAGATTGGTTTTATAGGCCTTATCCGCTTCTTGAACGTAGTTTGCAAAATGGGTTTTGGCGAATGCCAACCCTTCTTCAGAGGTCATGCCGGCATAACCGAGCTGAATCCATTGGTTTTTTATTTCTAAAATCGATGTTGCCGATCTCATCGCTTTGAGGGCCGAAGCGGAAGCATAAACATTGAGAAACGCTTTAGAAAAACTTGAATCAATCGCTGGGTTTACGGGGAGAATCACACTCGGCGTTCCGTATATTGAAAAAAGGTGTCCAATCCAGTATGCATCCGCAACTGATGCCTTTGATAACAGCGCCAGAGAGAGGTTGGTGAAGGTATTGAGCAGTTTTGTTAATGCAATTCGCTGTCCCTGAACTCCATCCGCCGCCAGGAACCGGTTAGGGTGTTCCCCTTCCCGGGTGGGGACCCGGTAGGCAAATGAAACCGGTACTGACAGCCATAAAGTGTGAACTCCATTTGCTTCATATGAAAATTCGCTGGTTGTTAAATCTGAAAGCGTGATTGGGTCGTATCCCTTCAAATTGCCGAAAAAAGAGGGAATCGACAGGAGGTTTCGCTTAAACGGTTTTCGATTGAGGATCGATCGGATTAGGTGGGTGGCACTCAGCGCAAAAGCGTCGACCTTTTTTACCGGTAGGTGATCTGACAAGATCGAATCGAGCCGTTCATACGCAAGATAAATCAATTGATCATCCGGCCCGGCGAGATCCTGAGCGTTTTTGGATATTGATGCGATATGGGAGGCATGGATATCATCCGGGGTTACCGTAAAAGCGATAAACACGGGTTGATGATCCTGAAACCGGTTTGTTTTAAATAGCCGGATCAGTTTACCTTTTTCCGGCAGGAGCGCCATCACATCCGCGGCCTCAAAAGGCTCAGCCCCGAAGAAGGTGATGGTATCAGCGGGCTTATCTTCAGGCCTCTCGGAAATCACCTCTTCCCTCAACGCTCGATAGCGCTGAGTGAGGTCTTCATACGCTTTTCGGGTCGGTGAAGTGATCGCTTCACCAGGGTTGTCATCTCCGGTCTTTGCCTTTGCATCCCTTTCATTTTGCAATACAATATCATCTGCCAAATTTTCGGCCTCAGCAGCAAGCCCCAAAAGAATCATCACCTGTTCCTGGGTTTTCTTATCTGGGATAAATCTTACGATATCCGGCAATTTCTCTCTGTTTTTCCCAGTACTTGATGCAACCAGTTCGATTTCACCGGCCAACCGTTGTTGCAGATATTGTTTTTCCTCACCATCTGCCGCAGATATTTTTCCGCGTAGTGTGGCGATCCGTTCCAGCCGCGAATAAATTTTTCGAAATAGCGCTTTTTCACTTTCTTTTATTCGACCGACCAGGGATGAAAATCGATTGAACCGCTCAAGTTCGGAAAGACGTTCCGCGAGATTAAAAGCCTCTTCGATCCGATTTGACAAAACCAGATCATCCACCATTTTCCCGAATGTGTCCAAAATTTCATCCACACGACAGCCTGCCCGCAATATGTTGACGGACTCCAGTGTAGTCAATGCTTCTTCAAACCGGTTCAATCCCGCATAGGCACGCCACTTCAGATCCGGAAGCATACCCCGTTTTGAGAGCTCAAGCGCCAGGTTGAAATGATTTGCAGCGCTCTTTTTTTCTCCAAAACCGACAGCGACTTTGGCCAGATTTAAATGCAGGGTGGAAAGAAGCGCCAAACTCTTTCGGTCGAGGGTTACTTTTTTGTGTTCAAGTGAATTAAGCCCTTTATTAAAATGAAAGCCGGCGGTTTCAAAATCTCTGATACGAAAAAGGGTCTGTTCCAAATTGTTTCCCCAACCATCCGACTCCTCCAAAGCGTAAACGCCCATTGTATTGTGATAAATGGCTTCAATCGGTTTTTGGAAAGGGATGGGACTTTGATCGAGAAGACGGGTTGTCTTTTTATCGATGACCGCCAGTTGGCGGACAAAAAGCTGGCGTTCGTTGGTTTCAGCAGGGATCATACTGAGCACTTTGGCCATATTCATGATATTGGTGACGGTGCTGACCCTGTTCTTCATCCGAAGTGTCAAATCAGCAGCGTATTGAAAAGAAGAAAATGCATCGATCAGTTTTCCCCTGGCCATCGCCAACTGACCCGCCCGGTGGTAAAGGAGAGATACCCCGTGAAGGTCACTGTCCGAAACCGGGCCATCGATCGGGTACTCGGCAAGTTGTTTTTTGATAGCTGTTTCAGCAGGTATCAGATCGTCGAGCTCTACCTGGATACGCGAGATGAAAGCTTCCGCCAGTCTTTTTTCCTGGGCTTCGGAAAAGCCATGCCCTGCACGGGTTGCGCCAATTTCATCTATGGAAAACTGAAGATCGATGTTGAAAAGCCCCCGGTCCTCTTTTTTGCTTTTATCCGGCACACCGTATTTCCGGACTAGGGCGATGACCTCGACAAACTCCATGGCTGCATCTTTGAGCTGTTTTCGGCGCTCTTCACCGGCCAGGGTCTCCGCCAGCTGGTATCGGCTGTATGCAACGGATCTTTTGTTTCGAGCTAAATTTTGCAAAAGATTGAGGCGCTTATTCAATGAAAAGAGCTGATCATGTGTTTTAATCGCCTTTTCCCATTGATCTGCTTCCTGATAGGCCAGACCAAGACGGTCAAGAAGCTCGGCGTTCAGGAGGATCAGCCGTCCAGGGAACTTGAGATCTTCACCTATTCTCCGGATGATCTCCGAGAGGCGCTGATCAACGCCATTTGGATTTACCCGTGTATGTTTGCTTACTTTTTTACGGTCCTTTAACAATAAAACTACCTGTCGGTTCAACTTTTCCTGCTCTAAAATCAAATTTTTCATCCCCCGGTTGTAGGCGGACCATTGCGGAGCAGGCGGGGGAAGGTGTATTCGATTCAACTCGGACAACCTCTTTTTTATCCGGGACTGGGATTTGGCAATGATGTTTGCGCGCCCGGCAAGCTCGACCCCGCCTTTTAACAATGGGGTTATCACCTGGTCCATGATGTACCGAATGATTTTGTCAAACTGTTTGGATGCATCCATCGGTTGCATTCGCCGGTCGATAAGTGCGATGGCATTTGTAAACGCGTTGATGGTTGCTTCAGACTCTCTTACATGAAACGCACTCGATCCCAATCGCTGATAAAACAGTACTTCGGTGCTTTTATTTTGAAACGGTTGTTTTGAATGAAGACGTTTGGTAAAATGATGGAAGGCCTTGGCGTGCTGGCCGAGCAGAAAATAAGTATTGCCGATATTGAGAAGAAGATTGGCTGCGTTTAAGGGGTTATCCTCGTGGTTGTTTAAAAAGTATGCTTTTTTGTAGGATTCCAGCGCAATTTCCAACCCTCCCTCTGTTTTATGAACCGTCTCGAGAACCTCAAGTACATATCCCAAGGTTTGATGAAAATACTCAATTTGTCCGTGTAAATTAATCGCACGGATAAGCATCTGTTTGGCTTCTATCAGTGGACCTTTTCCATCAAGATAGGTGAGACATAGGGCGGCTGCGTAGAGAGCGATCGGGTCATCAATCCGCTCCCTCATCCGGTTGCGGTAAGCATTCAGTACTTTCTTCACATTTTTTTGAGCGGCTGCAGATTTGATATACCCGCGGTGGGCTTCGACAATGGTGTCGTCGTACTCGATCAATTCTTTAAATATTTTCCGTGCAGAGGAAATCTCACCCAACCGATAGAGGTATTCAGCGCCTCCAAGCGATTTTTGGATATAGCCATCCCGGGCCAGTCGGTAGATGAAATCATCATCAGGTCTTAAAGAAATTTCAGCTTCATACAGTTTCAGGGCTTGACGAAACCGCTCTTCTTTGTAAAGTATTTCGGCGAGGGAGAGCCTTGCAGCAGCAGTTTGTGAGGTTAGAATCGGAAACCCTTCGAGTACCTGCTGGTAGGCATTTTTTGCCATAGATCCTTCTCCTGCTTCGAAAAGCAGGTCACCGATCCGATTTAAAGCGCCGATGGACAACAGCGGCGTTACAAGCCGATTTTCGTCCGCTATTTTGCGAAGTAATTGTAATTTATCATCCAAGCTTTTTGTTTCAGATTCCGAGATCGACAGATTTAATATGCGATCAACCGCCACATCTGCCCACGGATCGACCGCCTGATATGTTTTGACCACATCAAGATAAATGGGATAGACCTTTTCCAATCCGCCGATCTGACTGTAGATATCTGCCTTTAAAACCATCGCTTCCGCCACTTGAGCTTTTAAAGATGCGTTGTTTTGGATCACACTCTCAAGCAGATGGATCGCTTTGAGGAGGTTTTCCGAACCCCTCCCTTCGTTAACCAGCAATCCTGCACGCTTGAGCTTTGATCTCCCGGTGACCGCAGGAGGGTGGCCCATGGAGATTTTAGCAAGGCGGCGGAGTCCGTTATTTAAGATACTCGATTTTTTCGTCTCATCTTTTTCGTTTTTCAGTTCTTTCCGGAGATCAATGGTTGTCAGTTCGATGAGCGAAAAGGCAGCTGCCGGCTGAATTGCCGGATAATGATCAATGACGATTCGAAACGATAAATGGGCATTGGCCATCAGGTCCAATTTTTGGTAAATTTTTCCGATTTCAAACGCGGCAGCAGCCCCAAAGGGCGCCTGGTCTGGGAACCGCTCCAATACCTTATAATAAGCGAGAAGGGTGAGATATGGATCAAAAGGGATCGCGCGGGAAAGATCTTCACCTAATTTCATTTGATCTATTGCGTCTTTTGCAATCGGAATCTGACCCTCAATTGGCAGCGACCAGCAGTTGCTTGTTCCGCCAAGATCAGAAAGAAAGAAAATCTTTTTACCGGCTACATGGGGTTGAAAGGATGAAAATTTTGCCGAGGTCAGGGGATAGGGTCCTGACGGTTCGCCGGATAGACCGGTTTTAAATATGGCGGCATTGTCCTTGGCGTTGATCTTTCCATCGTGATTCGAATCGATCGCAAACCGTGAAAAGAAGATATGTTGGCCATCCGAGGACCATGAGGGGAAAAAATCCATATACGGTCCGGTCGTGGCCGGGCGAACCTTTTTTGTTTGCAGATCAAAGACAAAGATATCTCCGGCATCGTCGTATCGGTAAGATACAAAGGCAAGCATTAGGCCATCAGGAGAAATCGATGGAAAAGCACCATCTCCATCGACCGGGAGCTTTTCCGGTTTTAATTTTTTATGATGTAAATCTGTCTTATTATCAATATCCAAACTGACAATACTTCTATGAGGATCGTCAAACCCTTTTTGATGAAAATACAATTTTTTCCCATCAGGGGAAAAAGAAGGTGCACCATCTTCTGTGTCTCGGCCGGTCAACCGAACCGGGCGCGCGCGTGGATCCTTGAGGTCGAGCAGAAAAATGTCGCCTTTCGCGTCATGGTTTTCGCTCGTATAGGCTATGAACCGGCCGTCTGGAGAGAAAGCCGGCGAAGATTCACGCCCAGGGTCGGCGGTCAACCTTCTCGGCAGTACGATGACGGACGGGTCAGCTGACCGAAGCCACAGATCGGTGAATTTTTTCCGTTCAGAGGTATATGCCACCCATTTGCCATCCTTTGAGACAGCGACATAGAACATAGGGTCGGTTTCAGCGGTTATTTGTTCCGGTCGGTTCGAAAGCGACGGCGCCAGTTGGTTTCCGATCCGACCGGCGAGGGAAGGGGGGGGGAATCCGAGCGCAATCACGGCCGACACCATGAGAACGGCGCCTGTTTTTTTCAACAGATGGTTTTGAAGACTTATTGCTTTCTTTTCCATGTTCCGTCTTCAGTCTGTATTTTTTCACCTGGCAGCGCATTTCCGATATTTATTTTCCAGAATATTTTTTGTATCTTGGGCATATCAGCATCTGTCAGGTTTTCATTCATTTCTACGACCCTGTGCATGACTGTTTTTCTTGCGCTATTGACCTGTTCGGCTACAGAATTGAATTCGTCGTTTGTGTACCGCTGTACAAACGCTTTCAAATCCTCGGGCACCTGATCTTTTTGGAGTGAAAAGGTTGTCAGGAGTCCGGTGTTGTTCTCCCCAACCCAACCCAATCGTTTAAACGTTTCAATGTCATCGCCGTGAAAGGCCTGTACCTGCATGGCCGCCAGGGTATCCTTATATTCCTGACTTCGCTTGGGTGGATGTTGAATCTGTCCACTGGAGTCAACACCCCTGACCGATGCAGCCAGAAGCATTTCCTGGTCAAGAGAATTATAGGTTCCGAGAACCTGGTTTTCCAGGGTCGTTCGTTCGCTCAGGACCTCCACTTTTACTTGAGCAAGGGTACACCCGAACATCAGGATCAAAATGACACACAAACTATTTTTCATAGCTACCTTTTTCGTGTTTCGAGGGTTAAATTTTTATTCCGATAACCGATCTTCAGCGTATTTTTTGTATAGATGTCAAATAGTTTAATTATCAGCCCCAGACGGATAAGCTGCCCCTCAATATCCGCCAGTCCGGGAAGATTTCCTATATTCAGACGTTCGAGTGGGGGAATTTTTATCAATACCCCTTTGACTTTCACCTCACCATATAATGATAGGATGCCATTTTTAATTGTCAATTCAATCCACTTAGGCGTTCCGATTCGGAGCAGGCGGCGTTGTGAGGCGATGGTTTCGTTACTTTCAGAAGGATCGATCAAATAGAGGAATCCTTCGAGGGACCGGGACCCGATATGACTGAATTTCAGATCAAAGTTCAACTCCTGGAGGAGTGGTTGCAATTTTACGGTGAGCGGAAAAGATAGAAACAATTCTCCGCTAATCGACCTGTCTTCATTTTCATCTTCCTCCCTTGTCCGGGAAAGCAAATTTTTTGCATCCAAACCTGAAAACGACAACCGTGTTTGGATCAAAAATCCGGGGTTTTGATCCAGGATCGAAATAGAACCGATGACCGTTCCACCGAGCAGGTTTGCCTGAAAATAATCGACCCTCGGAAGTGCATCGGTGAGGTCCACATCCACAAACGAACGATGGATTTTAATCGGGTTGGACAAACCGCCCAGCCGGGCGGACTCGAAAGAGATCGTGTGCTTCGGGTTAAAGCGCTTTCGCAATTGATTCATTAGTCTTTGAAGAGTCGAATCTTTGAATTCAGAACTGAACAAAGGAGAGTCCTTTTTAAGAACATCAACTGAGAGTGGGGGAGTTTTCGTCTTATTTTTCGCTTTTCCATGGGCGATATAGAAGCTCTTTTCCAGGTTGAGATCGGTTTGCAAGCTTTTGATACTAAAATTGCTGCCGATGTCGATGTTCATTTTGGGGGTGTTGATCCAGCTTTTTATATCGATACGCTGACCCGGTGTTAGTTGGATCTCACCACCGACCACCATCCTTCCTTCAACTGTAAGGTCGTTGATGAGTGTGTCCATAGCGTTTCCACCCTGAAAACTCAGGGTGCCGCTGGCAATACCGCCCAGACGTTGAAGTAAAATGGGCAATGGTGATGCTAAATCATTTTTGGCGATTCGATCCAAACCATAAAATGAGAGGTTGAGGGTTTCTTTTATGTTGAATGGCGTTAGATCGAGAACCTGGGAAAAGGAGAATGATTTCAGATATTGATGTTCGCCTGAAAACGAAAGATTGATTGATAATGGATTGGATTTGGTCGGGTGCTTCAGAATTTCCAGTGGGATCGTGTCGATATTTTCGATCAAAAGGTTTCCGGTTGCTTTCCCGATGCCGCTGATTTTTTCAAATTCATATCTTAACGGCTCCGGGGTAGAAACAGCCCCAATTTTTAATTGCTGGTCATCGGTAAAGGTCCAATCTATCCCAACCCCCTTTAGGGTAGAGGAAAAACCGAGCTTATCGATGAAGTTGAAATCGTTTTTCATATCAAATTTGGATTTTTCCCCAAGTTTTCTTAATTCTTCGGCTGTTGGGATCCTACCAGAGAAATGCCATCGAAATGCCACATCTCCAGTCAAGTTGTTGTTTTGATACTTTTTTTTTAGAAATCTCTCATAAAGCGCTTTCAGATCAACGGCTAATTTCCCTTCGGTCTTCAGAAGGGCCGAAGATAGGTCCGTGATCTCTGCTTTAATCCCCAATTCTAAGAGGTTGTCCAGAACCCAACTTACGGTCAATCCTGATACACTCGCTTTAAGGGGTGCTACACGGTCAATATGAATTCGGGTTGCCGCGGCAGTAAGGTCGGAATGGGCCTGGAAGGGTGCGAACCGCTCATTTTGAATCACCAGCGAGGGAATCGTCATATGGAAGTTTTTTAATTCCAGGTCAATGCCGGTTTCATGCTGCTGTGTCCATGTTGCATCCAACTGCTGCGTGGCGTTGTTGATGGTGATAAATCCTGGTATTTCGAGTTCATTTAAAACAATAGATTCTTGTAGTTCAATCTGAGAAGTGAAACCAAAAGGTGAAGTTTTTGACGGATGGATTTCATCTCCTTTGATCCTGAGATGTGGTATTTCTAACGCCTTAATATAGACATTTTTTTCACCCGTGATTTTTAGATTGTCCACCTGAATTGATGTGGATAAATCGATGTTTTTCGGAAACCTATTCTCTACGATCGATTCCACGCGACCGACCACAAATCTGAGATTTTCAGCGGAAAAAGACGGGGTGGAAAATCGATTTAAACTGTATTTCACGCCCCCGGGGATGGTGAGTGTCAAGTCGTTTATTTCAATACGATTGGGTCCCGAGGGGAAGGGGCCGGAAAAACGGGCATCTTTAATTTTGAGAATTGGTGCTTTTTTGTCGATGCGAAAAGAAAATGGAATCTCTTTCGGCATTAATGCCCGGACAAGAGCAAAAAGCTTTTCCAGATCAATCCATACCGGTCCGATGACCATATCGACCGTTGGTGTGGGTTGGTTAAAACCCGAAACAATCCCTCGCCACAAAACTCGACTTTTCCCCAGGGAATAAAGCGAGCCCCTTTGTATTGAAATTGTTCCATTTTTGACTTCAATATCCCCTGTATTGGACAGGGAAAAATCAAACGGTCCAAGTCGCTTGTTTGGTATAACTCCGCCTGACATACCCACACCATACCCGGCCAAATGAGTATCAAAAGAAAAGAGCTCCATGGGGCTTCCGTTTGCGTTTAATACGAACTCCAGCTTTCCTGTGATTTGGGTTGCGGAAACCGAGGGTGGGATAAAAGGGAACAGGACTTTTTTCAATTCCGACAGATGAATTTGGACACCGGCTTTGGTCTCTTTTTTGACAGGATCATGGTTTATGGTAAATTGAGCACCCGGGAACACGCCATCCACATCGAAAATGGCTTGGGTTAAATCCAAAGTCCCCTTGGCATCAAACAGGCCGTTTATTTTTGAATTTAAACGGAGTGAAGGAATCTGATGCCCTTCCAGTTTCAAATCCGACGAAATATCCAGCGTGATGGGTCTGAAGTAAAGGGATGGCATGGCCAATTGAAGGACCATTTTTTCCAATGCCATCCGCCGTCCGGTTTGCTGATCATCTATTCGAAGGGTTATATTGTTGAATCGGCCGGTGACCTGAACATCAACCGGAAATTTTATCGATTTCCTTTCAGAACCCCCCTGCAGTTTTTCCGGTTCAGGTGAGGCTGGTTGGGTCAGCGGAAAAAGAAATTTTTCTAAATTGGTTTGCCCGTTGTGATCGCGAATCAGCTGTATCGCCATATCGTTTAACATCAGATTAACGACCAAACGGCGTTCCAGGATTTTTTTAAGGTCTACCTGAATCACCGCTTTTGAAATGGAACATATCGGTCCATCTGAAAAGCCCGGCAAGTCCTTTATCAATACCTCCTCAACTCGTATTTCACCCCCCCATTTCCAGCTCAGACTTTTGATCTGAACTGGTCGGTGAAGAGTTTTTGAAGCCTGGTTTTCAACCAACCCTTTAAACCATTCCGTTGATACAATTTTAGGCAGCAAAAGAATAAAGCTGAATACAAGGATGACCAGTAACGATAGGAAGGCAACAAAGCCGAAGAGAATGCTCCTCGTGACCGAACGTTTTGCTGTTGGTATAGTGTCGATTGACATGAAGACGTGCCGAAGCAAGAATGTATTTCATCAACTGCTAAAACAAACCCGAATCGATTTTTAATAAAAAAACCGATGTCGGTCTTTCAGAACATAGTTGATAAGGTGGTGTTTTTCAAGAAAAACAAACCACCCGCTGATACCGGGATTGCATCAGGCGAGTGGCTTTGGTAAAAAGACAGTCTTTTTAAAATATCGGTATCTTTAAATTGCCATTTGTCTGATTCTTTGTGACAACACTTGGGATTCGAGGTTCACACCGATCCGAAGAGATCTGAGTCCATCCACACCAGGGAGGGGCTCCAGTTCGAGGTTCTCCAACTCTCCGGTCAGATATCCCTCATCCTTTAGAAAGTCAATGTGACGGCGCATCTCCAATGCCTCTTCCGGGTGTGAATAGACAATGGCAATCTTGCCAGGCTGGGTTAACCTCTCCTTGCCCCCTTTTACCACCGCTTTATCAAGACGCGATTTGATAATCTCATGCCGGATATCATAAGCACCATCGACATCAAACCTTTTTTCATCGAACCGGAAGCGGATGGATAAAGGTGAATTCTGGACGAGGATAAGATGGGCGGTATCAAGCGGTACCTTTAAAGAGGCCTTGAGCTGTTCTGTATGCCATGCAATGCCGGCAGCGACCTTGACCTGCCAAAGTCGAAGATTTTCCAGATAGAGATCATTGAAATCTCCCTTTTCCATCAAAGAGGTACCGATGTAAATAAGGTAATCGATCCCGTCTGTCCGGTGCCGCTCAAAAAAGTGTGGGAATATCTGCTGCGCTTCTGCATCTTCCTGATCGAGATAGAGGGCAAGCTTGTTGTTCAAAAGAGAGACGCTTTCTTCGAAATCTTTTCGAAACCGGTAGACTGATCCGAGGCCCGGGTCAATGGTGGATTCGTATTTTTCGATGGCACGCAGCACCTTTGGCCCAAAACCTCTCAGGTGTGAAAAAATCGATTCCACCTCATCACTGATAAATTTTACCACCGACAGTTCATCTCCGGACCCCAATCCTTTTTTAATTTGTTCAAGTTGTTGTTCAACACGTGAGCTTAATTCCTTAAGGACAAGGATCGGTCTGGCCTTATGTGCAAGTTTCAACGCTTTTAAGGCGAGCTCCAGGTGTTCAGAGAGATCCTTTTGAATGGCGCGGTTCCGTTCATTTGTTGATCCGCGAATATCCGAAATACCATAGAGGGGATAGACATCTTTAAAAACAATAGGCGGCATTTGTGAGGTCTCTCCCTTACGGAAATTTTCGAGATGCTGGAAAGCGGCTTTGCGAAAACGCCACTCAACAGTGGGATGGATGGCGGTACAATTTTCCTTGATCACGCCCTGTACTTGATTGTCCAGATCATCCAGTGCTTTTTTTATGGCCAGAGAAAAAATCGGTTGAATATGGTTCATCACCATCTCATCCAATGGGCCGAAATCCCCAGGTTCCGGGGAACCGAGTTTTAGGATTCCGATGCATTGACCTTTGTAAATCAAAGGGGCGATCATTAAAGACCGATCCCCACTTTGGTAGAGTTCCTCTTTCTTATGTTTGAGGCAGGGATCCTTGAGCACGTCGTGAACCCGTACAATTTTTTCTCCTTTTATCGCCTGCTCAAACACCGTTCCCTGGGAGGTTGAAATATCAACATGGTGGGAGTCAGCGAATATGCAGTTTCGAGTCATCTGCGACCCTGAGTTGATAAGAAGAATCTGATCATCCTGTATGGCTGCAAGGTCAGCAACAAGCTTCGAACGATGAAAAAGCGTACGCAGTCTCTCTTGAATACGCAAAAATCCCTCTTTTGAGACGATGGAATCCTGATCGATCAGGTTTCGCTCCAGACCGGATAGAACTTGCGATTCGGTAACATCAATCGCCTGGATAACGGTGAACCCGCATAGAATGAAATCTTCCGGGGGAAGTATTTCCCGGAGTATTTCCGGCTCGGTCAGATGATCCATGATGTATGAACGTTCTTCGGAAGAAAGCGCTTTAAGATCCCCAACAGGGCGGGCGTCTACAAATGAGAAGTCAAATTTGAGTCTGAAATGGCGTTCGAGGTTTGTATCAGGGTCTTTTACAGTCCGGATCAGCGGGTAATCGAGCTGCTGATGGAGCCCGTAGCACTTATCCAATATAAGCAGATACGCCCGGATAACCCGGGCCTTGTGAAAGCTCTCTTTGTCAAGGTTGAGATGTCCTGTGAAGGATCCGTCTTTATTTAAAAACAGTTGTTTAAAACGGGGGGAGACAAAAATCGATTCAGTTGAGAAGGGGATCGCCGCGGCAACCGCTTCAATATTCCAGTACACGGGTGGAAACACCAAGCCCATCAGACGTTTGATCAGATCGGCGTGACGGTCCAGCAGAGTAAGGTCATCGATCGGACCATAGAGTTCCGGGGCTTTATCGAGTATCTCTTTATGGGTGTCTGTGCTGCAAGGCATTACGGTATTGAAATGTTCTTTATGCTTATCTAAGTAATCGATGAGCGGTTTCAGGCTGAGTGAACATTGAAATGGATATTCTTTCTGCAAATCATCCATGTGAACCTCCTTTTTCTAAACCCATAACATATGTATGAACAAGAAATTGTCCACACAAATTATTTTCTCAGGTTTCACGTTCCCAATGGGGCACGGTACCCTATGCCTGATGCGACTTTCCTTAAAATATCAGGTGCGAAACTTGAGAAGGTTCTTCAAACGACCGCTACTCACTGTTGATCATTATACCGCATTTTTCACACCTGTACCTGGCCGTTGCAATTGCTTTTGCTGTGATTTTTTCAAAGTCATTTCGTTTTTCACCGTGGATTTCATAACATTCCGGGCAGTAATCTCCTGAAAGCTCATCCGCCTTAATGGTCAAATGGCAGTGCCGGCATTGGAGCCTGTCTGTCTGTTCAGGCAACAGTATGATTTCATGGTGGTTGCATGAGGTCATATCGAATCTCGTTTTTTAACCATTAGAAAGCAAATCATCGGTTGAAAATGAAGCCAGGCCGGATTCATGTACTGGGCGGTTTTGCCGGCTCTGTTTCAATTTCCGCAAAAGCCCTTACCGGAAATGTGCCAAAACCTTTAACTTTTGCCGGAACAGCGTAGAATTTAAAACCTGAATTCGGTACCAGGTGCAGATTGCACATATGTTCCACAATTGGGATTCCAGCTGCCAACAGCACAGAATGGGCCGGTCTTG
>Ga0255052_10000638_pt1 | contig 27845 bp, 29 predicted proteins | sample JV7_2_21_MG_FD_188632 | JGI IMG/M metagenome (GOLD analysis project Ga0255052, IMG submission 188632) | Seawater microbial communities from Jervis Inlet, British Columbia, Canada - JV7_2_21 | ecosystem: Environmental > Aquatic > Marine > Inlet | place: Canada: British Columbia | collected...
GATGCTGCCGAAGAACCAAAGGAGTTTGTTAAAATTCAGGGCGGGCACAATGAAGCATTTTTTAGTTCTCAGGATATGTTTATAAAAAAAATAGACTCTTTTATAAGCAGGATAGGGGAACTTTAAAATGAATAGCGAGCGGTTAGTAAGCGAATAATAATTTTTTCTCCTTATATTGAGGTTTCCTAAAAGGGAAGATTAATTTTCAAAGGGGACCCAGTAAAAACACCCTCACGCATTACGAATATTGCTGTCCTTCCGCGCTTCCGAACTAATATTATGGTGAAAAAAGCGTTTTTAGAAGCATAAATTGTAGATATCAATACTTGACCTATCAGACAGCATAAGAGCAAATGCAGACTTCTACGTGAAATCTTCATATTTATGATAAATTGACGTATGGAAAGTACTTCCTGAAAGTGTGATTTTTAATCCTGCCATGAAATACAACCTTTCTGTTGTTAATCGTCAAGTCGAAATAACTATTTTGAAGAATTATCGAGTTTTCTCAATAACATTACAAAATGCATGTTATAAGGTTAGGAAATGGTAAAAAGCTCCCGTAAATCAGCCCATTTTCATTGATATATTCCCCCACTTTTGATATAAATATACAGAAAACCATATAGTTATTCGTTAGATGAATAAAAAACATATAGATAAATTAGTATTAGTACTTTTAATGGCAATTTTTTTGGGCGGTTGTTCTGGGAAGAAAACAGGTGTCTTGGGTATATAAAAATACATCTTTAAAAACACGTGGCTGATATTTACATATGAAAAATAACATAGAAAGTCGATTTTTTATAGTTTTGGTACTTTCAATCTTTTTTTCTCCTTCTATAGTCTTTGCTTTGGAGACAAATCCCGTAGGATTTAATAAAGCGAAAAGCCACTGGACTCTTTTGGGAGGCTATGGTGTTACGCATAAGGGGTTCGGTGATACCCGTACAAAGGTTGAAACCGCTGATTTTATATTGCAATACGGCTACTTTTTATCTAAGGAAAGAGGCAAATCCTGGTATAAAGGACGGCATGAAATTCTTATTGAAGTGCCATTTTCCTCAGTGTTTCATCCTGAAAAAGCAATTATGACTGGTATCAATTTTCTGGCATGCTGGAATTTTACCGCTTTAGGAAAAACAATTCCGTATATCTTTGCAGGTGGTGGACCTTTATATACAAATCTTGATATACCCGGGCTTGGTTCAGAATTAAACGGCAGCTACCAGGCGGGATTAGGATTTCGTTATTTTATAAGGAAAAACGTCAGCGTTGATTTTAACTACCGTCTCCATCATATTTCGAATACCGGCGCTGCAGAGCCTAATGAGCCGTTAAACTCAAGCAAGATACTTTTAGGTGTATCATTTTTTATGTGATTTTGTATTAATGCCATAACCAATTACATAAAGGAGATTCGAATTAATGAGAAAATATTTATTGTTCGTTCCTGCTCTTTTTTTGATTTTTGTCACCAGTTTTGCATATTCAGGAGGGACACCAGAACCCTATGCACTCCGTTGGCTGGAGTTGGGTAGAATTGGCTGGAAGTGAGTCCTGACAGTTACAAAATGGTTACAATTTGAGGTTGGTTATCCTGAGGCCTTTTTTTGGAAAAGATTTATCTATAACCATCTTCTGCGGGATCATAGTCTATTTTCATAACTCTACTATTTCCACTAAAAAAAATCCGCCCTTGCCCTTTATAATAATAAATGGTTCGCATACGATCACTTCCAAAGTAGAAAGGAATCCAATTTTTCCCTGTCATCCTTGTTTGAAGATCTGATGGTTGTCCGATCAAGTCCATTACTTGCCTCTGCCCCATCCCTATTCGAATTTTTGCGAATAAACTATTGGAAGGAATATTCTGTGCGTATTGATTTTTAGAAGAATTTTCGTTAATGTTCGTAGAAGAAGCCCAGTTAGCGATTGCAGAAAAACCCAGCACTCCTATAAGTAAAAATAAAATTACAAAATTTTTTAACATTTTACCCCCTTTACATTAAGTGATTTTTTTATAAGAGTTTGGTTTTATCAGTAAAACAGTTATCTAATTTATGTGATTAAAATGTGCCTTTCAAATGAGTGAAGGCACATTGCCATATTTACAGTTTTCTGAATAAAATTGTCCAATTTGAAATATTTATAGATTCTATAAAACCAACTAATATCCCTTTCAGGTAAAGTAAATGAGATACCTTACCTAACTTCTTATTACAAAACCTTTTTTCTTGATTTTCCCCTCTCTCTTTCTTTCTGCTAAGACCAAAACAAAAGTTTCGTTATTTCACCTTCCCCGGCTAATACAAATGGAACTGCAACTAATATTGCCATAAATCCGGATAAAACTTCTCTATTAAACTATCTAACATACCGATTTTAAAGCCCGCAATATTCCCTGCTTTTTCAATTATTGCAAGTATTAGGACAACAGGTAATAAATGGGATGCCAGTGTGATTTTAAAAAATCCACAGCCAAGCTTTCTTACAGATGCAAAATTATTTTTTATAATCAATGATAAAAGGGTGTATTCGATTAAAAATAAAAAAGAAAAGGGAACCGCCGTTAAAACGGTTATGACTTGAAATAGATAAATTATTATTTTGTTTTGACTTAACATATCATGAATTCCATTCTGCCTGTAAGTGAAAGGTCTGTCAGGGAATACTCCTTCTATATACCACTTTATAGTAAGATAAAAAATCACATACGCTGTTATGGCAGCTACGTCTATAACCGGCCTCAAATGACTGCTGTTATTGCCGTATATAGCCCTGATATCTACAAACCTTATAGCAGTCTGCATATCTCCTGCCTTTATTAATATCTCAGTTTCTGTGACATATCTATCAGTTGTTAACACTATCTTCTTTATTAATGAAAGCGGGTATAATCTGAACCCGCATTGGGTATCTTCAATGGACTGGTTTGCGGCAAAGGATATATAAAACCTTGCTATAAGCATTGAATTATATTTTGCCCTCGGTATCTTTTCCTTTTCGTGCATTCTTGAACCGACGATTATATCATTCGTATGTTTTTCATGCGTATGAATAAAAGAGGGAATCTCATTTGGGTCATGCTGGCCGTCAGCATCAATAGAAATTACAGCATCATATCCTTCGGCAAAGGCCTTTTTAAAAAGCAGTTTAAGCGCATGGCCTTTGCCCCTGTTCCTATTTATCTCAACTACTTCAGCTCCTGCATCTGCGGCAATTCCTGCGGTATTGTCAGTTGAACCGTCATCTGCAACAATAACATGAGGAATATATTGTAGTGCCCCTTTGATAACATCCTTTATTGTTCCTGAGGCATTATACGCAGGGATAATTACACATATCTTAGATATCAATTTTTTATTCCCTCTTTCATCAGGATCTCACCCGCAGCCCTGGCCCCTGAATACGCAGCGGCCAGAACTCCGCCTCCCGTCTCTCCCCAGTGCCCGGCAATGTAAAGATTGTTTATGCCGTGCCGTTTCATATTCCTGAACCCGGGCACCTGCTTCCATCCAAACGCAGAACCATGAAAATTGCCGGTATAACGCCTGAGGGTCTGAGGTGTTGCCGAATCAAGCACTTCAATCCTTCCCCGTATGCCAGGAATAATACTCTCAGCCTTTTTTAACACCTTGTCAGTGCAAGCAGGTTTATCAAACGTTTGACCGTCCGCCTCAACCATTTCGTGAAACACTACCGTGTGATATCCATCAGGCGCACGAAGCCTGTCTTCCAGGCTTGCAACCGTTATTCCAAGGGTGCCGTTTTCTTTTAGCACAGCTTCCGGCTTAAAAAAATTAATTATATCATAAGACGGGAAATACCCTGTGCTGGAATGCCCTTCGAACTCTCCTTTTACCCCGGCGTATACCAGGAAAAATGATGTAGAGACCCCGGGATTTCTCAGCATCTCTTTTGCAATTGATACATATTTATCCCCCAGAAGGTTAGTGAATGTATGAGTAAAGTCAGCGTTAGATATAATATGTCTGGAGGTATATTCTTCACCGTCATCACATACAATCCCAATACAATTCCTACCGTCCACAAGAATCTTTTTTACACAACTGCCAAATATTACCCTGCCCCGGTTTTTTTTAATGCCTTCTACCAGGACATCCGACAACCTCTGAGAGCCACCTGCAGGCCTGTATGCACCGAGCCTGAAATAACTCATAATCAGCATGATCATCGGCAGGGCAGCAACCTTTGACGGCGAAAGACCGATAAAAGGGCATCTGTCAGATAATATTGCCTTGAGCCTGTAATCTTTCAGGAACTCGTTTAGCAATTCTTCGTACGTAATGTCCCACAGCCTTACCAGGTCAGGTGATATTCTGTCCGGCCCGGCAGATCTGTACATGGGGGGCTTACTTATCAAGCTGATTGTGCCATATGCCCTGTCAGCCAGTGCAAAAAACCCCCTGATGCCGGAAGCCTCCGAGGGAAACATGGTTATTAGCCTGTCAATGTAAGCATTCACATCTGAATCAACGGCAACTTCCCGGTCAGGGAAAATACTGACTCTTATCGGGTTGACCCTTACAAAATCTATTTCATTATCCACTCCCAATGATTTGAGGACAGATGCAATTAATCCGTCAGTGCCAACACCTGATATGCAGTCCACAGCAGAATCAAAAACAAATGCACCCCTTTTGAAGCTTGACAGATAGCCTCCGGGAGACTTGTTCTTCTCCACTAACAGCAGGCTCAATCCTTGTGAGGCCAGGATACCTGCTCCAATAAGCCCGCCTATCCCGCTGCCTATGACTATGACGTCAAAGTCCTTCATCTTCTCCATCCTGAGAATCTTTCTGATATGGGGAAAAGTGCGATGGAAACCAGCAGAGATGACATCACACCAATAGTAATAACCAGACCTAACGATGCTATCCCCCTGAAATTAGTTGTAACAAGACTGCCAAAACCTGCAACTGTAGTTAAAGAACAGATTATAATATTTTTAAAGGCATGCCTGGTAATATTCTTATCATTAAAATGCCTGTTTTCCGAAAATGCCTGCATAACATAAACACCATAGTCAACACTGATACCAAAAAGCATTGCAATAGCCGCTATGTTGATGTGATTGAACTCTATATTCGCATATCCCATAATGCCGAGTGTTATGATGAACCCGCACAGCAGCGGCATTTGAGCAAAAAGCACACTAAACGCCTTTTTAAAATGGAAATAGATAATCGTGAGAATGAACCCAAAAGAGATTAAGGCAGCTATAATGCTCTCCTTAATTATGCTTTCTTTGAGTTCCCCCGATACTAATTGCCAGCCGGTGAGCTGCCAACCTTCCCCCATGGACTCCAAGTCATTTTTTATTGCTTTTATGCTGGTTTCGTCCCATTGCTCCCCCTCAGGGTAAATAAAGGCCGCAAGCCTGTTTTTCTCCGTGTTATAAAAGTATCCGGCTTTCCTGTTATTGCCTTTCAAAAACTCATTGAGTTTAAAAGGCTTGTTGATTTTCAAAACCTCGTTTATGCCTTTAATATATGAAATATTCTCACTTTTGACCGTAAAACCATATTTATTCAGGGCAGATACAAATGATTCCTCAATATTTATTTTATCCCCGTTAATATCCTGTAATTTCTTAATCGCTATCTTCTGCCTGAAAGGAGGGGGAATAAGACTGCCGAGAGATGTATGACCTCCTGTAATCCCGTTGTCCTTCCATCCATGCAGTTTCTTTTCCAGTTTATCAAAAACCTCATCTATCTCCTGGCTTCCGCCATAGGTTGCAATCAGAGGATTTTCTTTTCTGCCGAATTCGCCTGACAGGCGTTTTTGCAGGTTTATTGCCCTGCTGTCCTTAAGCCCTATTTCCGATACATCAGAGTTAAATTTAAGCCTGCCTGTCCCTGATATCGCAAACAATAAAAATACACCGAGAACTATTAAAAACAGGGTTCCCTTTTTTGCTATAAAATCAGGGACAGTCTTTTCCAGGAAAAGATTGTTCTTGTGACTGATAATGAGGGTTCCATTCTTTGTGCTTATCCAGACAAGCATTGCTCCCATTACTGCAATAGTTGAAATCATACACGAAATTATACCGATGCCAGCAATAATACCAAGCTCATGCAGTCCCCTGAAACTTGTCACCACTATGCTGAAAAATGCAAATGAAGTGGTGATACCGCTCGTTATAACGCTTTTGCCGGTGTTTACCAGGGTGAATTTAAGCGCAAGCCGGGCCTCTTTATGTCTTTTAAATTCCATTACGTACCTGTCATAAATGTGCAGTGTGTAGTCTATCCCCAGACCTATTAACATTGCAGATACTACACCTGTAATAATATTCAGTCCATCGAAGAGAAGGTACGCAGCAGTAAGAGTCCAGATAAGGGAAATAAGAAGGGTCAGTAATATTACAGGAAGCGCAATTAATCTGCTTTTGTAAATAAAAAGGAAGATAAAAAGTACAATAACAAACGTTATTACTGCAGTGCTGATCATATCATGCAACATGCTCTCATGGGTTTCCCACAGGATTGCATGGGCGCCTGCATATCCGATATCAAGGACATCTGCACTGCCGTGCGTTTTAAGTGCTTCATCAATTATGCTTTTTATTTCTTTTTCAAGGGCTTTTACAAAAGCAATATTTTTGATTGAACCATCCGGGGTTAGAAACATAAGGGCAATGGTATGATCCTTAATAAAATAATAACCTGTACTGAAATCTATACCTGAAGCACTTTCCCCGGTTACTGCCGGGTTTAACATAGCCCCGATATTTAACGGGTCAATTGAAATCCTTTCCACATCTGCTATCGATGACAAAGGAGACGCCAGTGTTCTGTAATTCTGACTTATCTGGCTGTTTATCCCTTCATCAGTTAATCGCTTATTTAATATATCAAACCCTTTCTCATCCAGATAAAAGGGGAAATACTTCAGCATGGAGTCCCACGGCATATTAAGCACATTATAATCAACATACTCAATAAGCGGAGATTCTGACAGCCTTCTGCCAATTGAATCTATGAATTCAATATGATTTACAATTTTTGAATTCTTGGATTCAATAACAATTGTGAGTGCATCTTTCCTCTTAAAATCACTGACCGTCTCATCAAACAGTTTTAAGGAAGGGTTATCTGCGGGAAGGACATCCATTATGTCAGTTTTTATCTCAATGTTCAGCATTAATGCAAGGGAAAGGACAGAAATAATTATTGAGGCTATCAGGATATGCTTATGATATCCGTATATAAATTGAGAAATTTTCTCCAGAAAACTGTTCATGTCCTGAAACTGGAACCACCCGGCTTGACGGCAACGATGGTTTTACTAACCCCTGGAAGCAAAAAAATGCCTGCGCTTATGTGATACATTAGTTTTGCAATATAAGTGAATGAGACAGAAAGAGCCCTCCTCAAAAATGATGGCGGCAACGTGGGCTCCCCGGGCATAATCTTTGACAGCCAAAAACCTGAAATGGATAATAACTGTTTAACAGTATCCGGTGAAAAATCATATAGGTGAAACGGGGGATCATAAAGGTTATTTTTTATATTGAAAAAAGATAGGAAACTGACTATCGGCGTTGTATGGGGAACTCTTATGACTATAACGCCTCTGGGCTTTAATATCCTGAAGGCTTGTTTTAATGAAGACACAGGATTTAGGAGATGCTCAAGCACATAAAACATTGTAACAACATTAAATGAACAATCCGGAAAAGATGTCTCGTCAAAGGTAGTTTCAATAACATTTAGTCCCTTCTTTCTGGCATGGTCTATAGTTCTTGATGAGGGGTCAATCCCCAGTTCAGTCCATCCTGAGTTCTTCATTATCTCGATAAAATGCCCATACCCGCATCCTATATCCAGCACATTACCACAACCAGGAAACATACTTCTTAACAACAAAGAAACACTTTTAAAATTCATTGCCATAAGGTCTGCCCAGGCATTTTCATCACTACCACCCCTCTGATGATAGCCTTCGTACATCTTTTTTAATGTCTCTCTATCCGGTCTTGGGTTTGTATAAACAAGCCCGCAGTTTACACATTTTACAACTCTGTAATCATTCTGCATTGTAATAAGTCTGTTTTCAAGCTTGCCACATAAATTACAACTGACACTCTGCAGATTGTTCATTTGCTTAATAGCCATCACAGCGGCACTATGCATACTTTACTTACACAAGTGCCAGGGTTATTTCTGCCTCAGAAACTATCTCATCTCTGACAGAAGCCTTCACTTCAAAAACATATAACGGCGGTAACTTATAGAAGACAGACGATGTTATAACGAGTTCATCACCCGAAATAACGAGCCTGTTAAAGCCGGCATCCCTTATCATACTCAGGTAAGTACCCTCTGTCCCTTCACCGCTGATTAACAATCCGGACGTCTGGGCCATTGCCTCAAGGATGAAAACAGCAGGGAAGATATGGTTGTCCCCGCAGTGTCCCTGTAATAATACATCGTTAACAGTTATATTCTTCTGACAGACAGCCCGTTTGCCTTCTATGAATTCCAGTACTCTGTCAATCAGTACAAACGGGTATGAATGAGGGAGGGATTTAATTAAAGACAAATACTGGTCATTCACTGGTTTTCTTCAATATGTTTTATTGTAGAGCCTATTGAAGTAAAAGCCTTCTCAGCAACTTCCCTGTCCATTATCTCTACTCCAAACTCTTTTTTTATGCCAACGATAAGCTCAAGCACATCAATAGAATCAAGGCCCAGCCCTCCCGCTCCAAAAAGCTGAGTATCCTCTTTTATCTCATTTTCTTTGACATTGAGCTTTAACCTTGTTATCAGTAAATCTTTCAGTCTCTGCATTGTATCCTGCATATTCAGGGTAACCCCCCTGTAACATTAATAGTCTCTCCTGTAATATAGCTTGCATCCCCGGATGCAAGGAATTTGACAACAGACGCTACCTCTTCAGGCAGGCCCGGTCTTTTTAACGGTATATTCTCAAGTAAACGATTCCTTGTTTCTTCTTTAAGGGATACGACTATATCGGTTTCTATTAACCCCGGTGCAACCGCATTGACCCTGATGCCAAAAGGTGCAAGCTCCTTTGCAAGAGACTTCGTAAAGGCAATTACACCGCCCTTGGAGGCTGCATAATTTGTCTGGCCTGACAACCCGATTATTCCGCTTAAAGAAGATATATTTATTATTGTTCCGTTCTTCAGACTTATCATATGCTCTGACACTGCCTTTGAGCAGTTGAAGACACCTGTTAAGTTTATGTTAATAACATCATTCCAGTCCCTTTCAGACATAAGCATTAAAAACCCGTCCCTGGCTATTCCGGCGTTGTTTACGAGTACATCTATTCTTCCATGTTTCTTTATAATGTTGCCTACCATTTTTTTTACCTGCGAATAATCCGATACATCAGCCTTTTCAATTGACACCACCCCGTTCCCATTCGACAGTTCTTTTTGTATTGCCTCCGCCTCATTTACCGAGCTATTGTAGTTTATTACAACAATATCACCCGCCTGTGCAAATAAACGGCATATGGCATTGCCGATTCCCTTACTGCCACCTGTAACTATTATTACCCGATTCATAACTCACACTGCCAGATTAATTTTCCCCCTTTTTCGTTTTTACTTTGTGCCTGTGTAACTTTTGCACCTTTTTTACAGCATCTGCCACAGGGGTCCCCTTTTCCCGAGTTCCCTTAATAAACCAAGCGTATTTGTATCACACCTTATATTCAGACCCGGCACTATCCAGTTCCGTCTCTGCCCGGCGTATTCAGCGATTTTCCGGAACATGGTATTAACATCCAGTCCAGGGGAAAGATAAAATGCCGGCTCGAGCAGATTACGGTCCTGTTCAATAACATTATCTTCAATGGCCCTTTTGTGCAGTAAAGTTTTTGCGTAAATTCTTAATCCTATCAGGGCGATAACTGCTGTCGGACTGATCCTGTCAAAAATATTAAGTGTTTCATTAAGCGTTGAAATGTCTTCCCCCGGTCCCCCAAGTATCAGGTAGTGAGCATTTGGAAGGTCAACGTTTTTACAGCATTCAGCAGCATATACTATATCATCCGGATCAAACTGTTTCCCGAGTTCCTTGAGTGTCTCCCCGGACCCCGCATCAGACCCGAACTCCACACCCCTGCAGCCGGCATTCTTCATGAGTTCAGCAAGTTCAGGAGACATCCCCTTTGGGGTTGCAAAACATGTCCAGCTAATTTTGAGATTTTTCCGGATAATCTTCTCACATATCAGGGCTGCGTGTTCATGGGGGAAATTAAATATGTCATCGACAAAAAACGCGTAGTCAATACCATAACTATTCTCCATTTCATTAAGCTCTTCAACTATGGCATCCGGCTCCCTTAATCTCATGCTGCTACCGTCAATCCCTGGGTATGTACAGTACATGCACGTAAACGGACAGCCCCGTTTTGACTGTATGTTTGCCATTCCCCCAAGTTTAAGATATGTCCCGTTGTTCAGCTGTGATCTGTCAGGCATGCAACTCATCTGGCTGAATTGCACTTCATTGGCCCTGTACTCCCCGTCTTTTATATAACAGAGGTTAGGAATGTCATAAAAATCACAGCTATTGCCGAAAGAATCCACTAACCTGGAGAAAGCCGTTTCCCCCTCTCCGATAATCCCTGTATCCAATTTGAGGTAATCGAGGATTTCCTCGGGAAAAATGGAAAACCCTGAACCGCCTGCCACCACAGGCACCGCAGCTTTATCCTTTACAAAATCAACTAATGACCTGATTCTCGGCATGTAAAACGTGCTTTTTTGATAGGTAAGATTATCAATGTTTCGTATGGATATGCCGATAACATCCGGCATAAACTTTTTCAGGGAATCGTCAATTGCTTTAAAATCGTCTTTAACAAAGCAGAGGTCGAGCAGGTTAACCTCATGGCCTTTGTTTTTAAGAACCCTCGATATACAGGCAGCGCCGATCGGAGCTACGGGAAACGGCTCGGTCTCATTGTTTACAGATATGAGTAGTATTTTCATTTTCGACTTTTCCAAATCGCCAGCATGTAGGGTCAGATGCCAGATAATTACCTGTTATCTGGTATGCATTCCCCCTGCACCCGTAACATTCACGGCTCTGTTCGCAGTCTCTGCAGCGGCCCTCTAAGTTTTCATACACATTCCTCAGCTTTCTGATCACAGCGCTGTTTTTGAGAATTTCCCCGAGGGACTTGTCACTTATATTGCCAACCGGCAGGTCAATACCGGCACAGGGCTGTATATTGCCCTGAGAGTTAATAAGACAACTGTAGAGATGACGCTTGCACGAAAAGGCCGCAATGGATGGATTGGACTTCCAGATAATATCAAACTGCTCCCTGTCAATGGATTCTAAACGCCCGAATATCGCTTTAACTTCCGAAGAAGGCACATTGAGATTCATGTTTTCCTTAGCACGGCCTTTTTGAGTTAATACCTCAAAGTAGGGAATTATGCCATTTTCCCTCGCCCAAATCCACATTGAGGGAAGCTCATTAATGTTCTGCCTGCAAATAACCGTCTGTATTCCTAACGCTGCTTTCTCGTCAGGGTATCCCGCATCCGTCAAATTCCTGATCCCCTGTCTTATGTTTTTGAACGCGCCTTTCATCCCAGCAAGCATATCCTGGATCTCTGGAGACATGCTGTTGTGCTTTACAATGACAGAAACCTCGTTCTGGAATAAAAACCTGGCGGTTTCCCGGGTCATTAAGGTTGCATTTGTGAACATCACCTGTTTTATCCCCAGCGAACGTATGTAATGTATTATGTCTATAAACCCATCATATAAAAGAGGCTCACCGCCGCCTAAAAGCACTATTTTTTTGGCTCCCAAATCCTTTGCCTGGCTGACAGCTGACCTGAGCGCTTCTCTGCTCATCTCGTTTTTTGCCGGCTCCCCTGCGGATGAATAACAGTACAGACACCTGAGGTTGCATTTCCTGGTAAACTCAAGTTCTATGGAAAGCAGCCCCCTTTTTTCAAGACATTCTGATATCTCCCTTTCGGTGAATCCAAGCGTATCTGAGATATCAAGGTTCATGCTCATACAGTTCTGTTTCTCCTGTCTTTAAATGTATTCGCTTTCCTGCTGCCGCCCTCAAAAAGCCTCTTTCTTACTTCTTCTGGCGACTCTATCTCGATCTCCGGGGTTACCATCGCCTTTGCACGAAGGTTGTCAGCTAATAACGACCGGAGTTCTTTATTGTTACCGTGAGCGCCGACCCTCACTATTATGTGGTCTGTATAATCATCGCCTGTATACGCCTCGATCTGATAGTTCAGCACATCCTTTATTTCAAAGACTGCGTTTTCAATAGTCCTGGGGTACAGGGTAACACCCTTGACCTTCAGTCTGTGATGTTTTCTGCCCAGTACAGGCCCTATTCGGATTGAATTCCTTCCGCAGGGGCACCGGCCGGACACCCTAAACGTAATATCCCCGGTCCTGTACCTTATCAGCGGCATTCCCTCAACCTGGAACACCGTGACGACAAGCTCCCCTGTCTCGGAATCAGGCAGCTGCTTGTCGTTATCATCAACTATTTCTATGGCAACAAGGTCAGGGTGGCTGTGCAACCCCCTGCGCTCGTGACATTCACAGAACGACACCTGCCCTTCAGTAATACCATAAGTAGAGTAGCATATATTTCCGAATGAATTCTCAATCAGACTTCCCAGGGAACCCGAACTAAAATCTGCATTTCTAATGCTCTCTCCTATAAGAACAGCCTTTTCTATGCCCAACTCCCTGACATCAAGACCATGTTCATATGCGCGGCGCATCATTTGAACCATAAACGACGGCACCGCAACAATGCCATTGGGTTTGAGCTCTTGGATGAGCCGTAAATGCCTTTTTATATTCTGAGGGCCTATTCTGGCAACCGAAGCACCCAGCCTCCTGAGCCCGCTGTAATAAGCAATACCCGCAACAAAAAGACTGTCACACGTGACAGCGATATGGAAAAAGTCTCCTTTTCCTACGCCCGCATACCCGAAGCTCTTTTCTTCATTGTATGCAAGCCTTATAAGGTCATTTCCCGTAAGTGCCATAAATACAGGCTCACCGGTCGTGCCTGTCGTGGAGACAACTTCAGCAATATCATCCTTATGAACGGAAAGGAATGCCCAATTTTCCTTCTGAAGGTCAGCCCTGTCTGTAAAGGGGATTTTTTCCAAGTCATCTAATCCCCTGATATCAGAGGGGGCTAAATCACAACCATCAAAAACCCTCCGGTAGTACGGGGACTTTTCAAAAACAGTGTTAACGGTCCTGACCAGTAATTCCCCCTGGATATCCCTGATAGCGTCTGAGGTAAGCCTGTCTATATCTTGAGAGAATTTCATACAAGCCTTCCGGACAACTCCTGGTAAATTCTGGCGCCCCTTTTCACCGCGTCCTCCCTATCTTCCAGAAAGAAAAATTCTGCCTTATAATTATTCTCCCCGGCATCTGTTTTCCTGCCCTCTGAAATGAGTCCCCCTGTAACCGCCATTTTTGTATATCCTCCCCTTATGCACACATCTGCATATTGTACAGCGTTTCTGTAGGAAGACCTGCAGGGCATTACAATGCTCTCGCCTCTTATATCAAAGGCAATAGCCGCCTGCGAAACAAATGCGTTCGGAGACGTATAAGGAAAAAACAGGGGGCTTACCCCCAGTATCCCTTCATCCAGGATACCGTTAAAATATCTTTCCTTGATTTCTTCAATAGCGTCATCAATACCAATATAAATACTGATATCAGAGTTTTTGACAGGAAAACGTATTGCAGCATCATTCATTAATAACCCGATACCGGCAACAGCCACTTTTCCCAGGTCATGAACGAATCTGATATGCCTGATCGGTTCACCAAGCTTAAATATAACCTCATCCATATTCATGGCGGTTATTGCACTTCTGCCTGTAATTACAGTTTTCATGCTTTTTTCAAAACTACAGCTGAGTTCTGGCCCCCGAAACCGGCTGATAACGACATTGCCACATTCACGTCGCGCTCCATTGCTGCATTTGGCACATAGTTGAGGTCACATTCAGGATCTCTCTCCTGAAAATTAATGGTGGGGTGTATAATCCCTGTCTTAATGGAATACAAACAGCATACTGCCTCTATAATACCAGCCGCGCCAAAAGAATGTCCCAGCATGGACTTCGTTGAACTAACGGGGATATCGTATGCAGCCCTTCCGAACACTCTCTTTATAGCCTTTGTCTCCATCAGGTCATTATATACCGTGCCTGTACCATGAGCATTGATATAACCGATTTGGTCAGTATTAAGCCCGGCCTCTAAAACAGCCTGTTTAATTGCATCTGCAAGACCACGGCCTTCCCTGTGTGGGCTGGTAAGATGAGTTGCATCCGATCTCGAGGCATAACCAAGTACTTTACCGTATAATCTCGCTCCTCTGCCCAGGGCGTGAGCCTCAGACTCAAGCACAACAAAAGCCGCACCCTCGCCAAGTGCAAGTCCGCTTCTGTTTCTGTCAAACGGTCTTACCTTTTCATCTGTCAGGGCCTGAAGGGCATCGAATCCAAAAATTGCAAAATCACTCAGCACATCTACACCGCCAGCAACCATGATGTCTGTTTCCCCTGCCCAAATCTTTCTTGCGGCAATCCCCAGTGCATCAGTCCCTGAAGCACAGGCCGTGGAAACCGTGAGCTTAGGCCCACCCAGCATATATTTTGCCGCAAGATACTCTGTAACATAAGAAAGAGAGCTCTTTTCAATATCACGTCCATCGTCCTCTTTTTCTGTTTTTGATTTTTGCTCGTTGACTTTAATAAGTTTTTTTTCCTTATATAATATATTGCCGAGCACAGTTCCAACGGACAGGCCTGCATCCAGGCCTTCAGAAAATCCCGCATCATCCATTGTCATCCTCAGTGCCTTATCAGCAATAAACATAAGTTTATTTTCCGGAGTTATCTTTCTTTGCGAATCGTTCAGGTCAACGCTTGCTGCAAGCCATTTCCTGTCAAAATCAAGTAAGGGAAGACTTGTACGTCTGACAGCATCTTTACCGGAACATAAAGTATTCCAGAATAAATCCATATTATCAAAAGGACAAATGGGTGAAACAATTCCCACCCCTGTTATAACTACGCCGCTATTCATAATTTATCAAGCTTCCACAAAGAAGCATTAAGTGCAATTGAGGAAATATTGTAGCCAATTTCTCCAAAAAGCCTCACAGACTCATCTGCGTCGGAGAAACCGTGCCACCCTTCACACACACTCTCTAAAAAGTCATGGCATAAGACACCTCGCCTGATCCATGTGTTTTTTACATATGTTCTTCCGGGATCCGGATAGCTGTTGGTCAGGATGCCTAGAGAGCCCCCGTGTCTCAGTGTCCTGAATATATCTCTGTAAACATATTCCCGCAGGTCAGCAGAAATATAAGGATCTGTACACGCAAAGAAAACCATATCAAAACTCCGGTCGTCAAAAGGCAGTGAAGTTCCAAAGCCCTTCCATAATTTACTGTCGATCAATTCTACCGAGTGAAGGTTTAATGGCTTGTGGGACACCTGCTTAAAAAACATATCGGAAAAATCCAGTGCCGTTACTTTGATATCGGGTGATTCCTCCTTAATCTGAAGGATGTCGAATCCTGGTCCGTAACACAGGTCAAGAACCCTGCAATCACTTCCTTTGCCCAGCAGCAATGACTTTATCAGGACAGAACGTGCAAACCTGAATTCCAAATTCCCGAGAAATTCCTCCCATATGTATCTCGGACTGCTATTGAAGTCATAAAGCGGCGGTGCTCCCCTCAGGAATTTACCCGCATACATCATGCATTCATTAAAAAAATTTAACTGACCTTTGAAGACTTCTTTCAGGTTTTCAGTTTCGGCTTCCTGCAATTCAGCAAAATCTTTACTGCCGCCGCTCCATACCAGCAATCCGTTATCGTTCTTTAAATACTCACATTCATGTAATAAATCAATAAGAACTTTAGCCATTCTGAGTCTTGTCCTGTCCTGAAGTTTATACCCGAGACTTTCCTGAAATATATTTATGATTTCTTCCAGAACAAACTGTCCCCTGGAGGCAAGTATCTCAAATATACCCTCGTCAAATAGAAACCTCAGGATTCTTGACGTCAGGAATCGCTGGGGGAGGAACTGCCCTATCAGGCTTTTTAAGTTTGAAAAATCTTTACTCATACACTATACTCTCACATTCAAGTGCCATGAATGGTTATTAAAACCTTGATAAAATTACCGCAGAGGCAGCACCTGCGTCCTCAGCAGAGCAAACCATTATATGCCTTATGTGGTCATGATTTTCTGCTTTATTATCAATAAAAGATTCCGGTATCCTGACATTTTTTAAAATCATTGCAGAGAGTATTATATGCCAGAGCGCTGTAACAGAAAACGCATTCCCTGTAAAAGACGATATCCCTCCTGTCGGTTTATTATTCAGGCATTGAGCCTTAAGCTTATCAGCAGATGAATCCGTCATTATAAAGTCAATATCTTTTAATCTCAGTTCTGCCATGCCAAGGGAGTTTTCAATAACTGTATTCAGTGCTTCTTTAGGATTTAAGGGATTAAACCTCGAGGCAATGCCGGATATGACACAGTAAGGGGATAGCCCTCTCATGGTATCTTCGTTTTCAATCAGGACAGCCCCGGCGCCTTCAGATAAAATATCCATACCAAGTCTCGAATGACAGAAAGATGAAAGCTCATTGAGTTCTTCTGCAGAAACAACAATTGAGCTCTCAATCACGCCTGAATTCAACATACGGCAGGCAAGTTTTAGCGCCTTTAAAGATATTGTGGCACCGCCAACAAGTGTATGAACAGCCCCTTTTATGCCGAAACAGATGGCCCCGTTACCTGCATGAGCATTCAATACTGAATCAGAAAAGAGTATGGGGCTTACATTATCAACTCCTTCTGTTATCAGCGTCCTGTGATATTGCTGTGTGTAGTTAAGCGCACCCTGGGTTACTCCTGCAACAAGTGCCGTACTTTCACTTTCGAATGTCTTAACCCCTGCATCATTTAAAGCAAGGGTCATTGCAACTATTGTAAACTTTGACAGTTCTGTGACTCGTCTGAACCGCCTTTCATCAATATATTCTTTAAAATTGATATTGTTAATTTCTCCGCCATAAAATTCATCAGGCATTGAAAATCTTTCTATCTTTTTGATGCCTGAAAAGCCCCTGTCCACGGCATCCCAGAACCGAACCTTCCCGATACCAATGGGAGTCAACGGCCCTATACCAGTTAGAACTACCCTTCCCATGGGTATTCCCTTAATATTAAAGAGGCATTTGATCCGCCAAACCCGAAGGAGTTTGAAAGAGCAGTTCTAACATTGCACCTGACAGCCTCTGTAATTATGTTCAAATTACACTCGGGATCCGGGGTTTTATAATTTATGTTTGGGGGGAGGGTATTATGAACTATTGAGAGAATAGAAATAATCGCTTCGGCAGCACCGGCACTCCCGAGAAGATGTCCTATCATGGGTTTAATAGAACTCACGGGAATTTCCCCGGCTACTTCCCTGAATGCTATATTAATTGCCTTTGCTTCCATCACATCGTTATACTTTGTCCCGGTTCCATGGGCGTTTATATAGTCAACCTTTGAACATCCTGCGTCCTTCAATGCCCTGGTCATTGCCAGCGCTGCACACCTGCCTGAAGGGTCCGGACTTGTCATGTGATATGCGTCAGAAGATTCACCATACCCTGCAATCTCACATAGTATATTTACATCTCGGCTTACAGCATGCTTCAGTTCCTCCAAAACCAGAATTCCCGCGCCTTCTCCGAGTACCAGCCCGTCTCTCTGTCTGTCAAAAGGCCTGCAGAGTGTTGGGGTCACTGCCATAAGAGAGTTAAAGCCGGCAAAAGTAAACTCGCTCATTGTCTCATATCCACCGCATATGGCTATGTCATGCTCACCGCTGCGGATAGAATTAAAGGCATATCCAAAGGCACTTGTACTCGAGGCACAGGCATCAGAAAATACCACAAAATCTCCTTTTAATCTAAATTCTTTAAAGAGATTAATTGCCTGGTAATGTGCAAAATAGTCAAGCACCCGTGAAAGCCTGGCTCTGCTGGGTCCTCTTTCGATAACCTCCCTGTGGAACACCTCACCGGAGAGCATGCCCCCGAGTGTTGTACCTAACGCCACCAGGATATCGTGATACTGAATGTCCTGCAATATTCCTGCTTCCAGAAGCGCCTCGCGCGCCGTATGGATCAATAAGTGCGACGCCCTGTCGAGCCTTGTCTTTCGTATATTATCCAGTGATGTCTCAATAAATTCCCGGGCCTCTCCCCCATGCTTTCCCCTGTATTTACCGGAATCAAAAGCGTTGATCTCTCTTATACTGTTTTGCCCTGCTTTTGTCTTCTCCCAGTTTTGTGCCTTGCCTGCCCCATGAGCGGTTATCATACCCGTGCCTGTTACAACAACTCTTCTCTTCACAGTTACGTTTTCCCCTCTTTCCCAGTCTTGAACAGACCATGGTAATAGTAAGCGAAAAGCATCACAATAAGTATCAATATAAAGGATATCCCGAAGATTCCAGCCTTAACCACAAAAGACACCAGAACACTCAGCAAAACAAGGTAAACCAGTAGAGTTAAAAACAGCGATTTATAAAAATAACCGTCTTTCATCCGCTTAAACCAAGAACTTTACAAACAGGCGCAAAACTAACATGCCTGAACAGGCCTTCAACCTTTCTGGGGGTGGCTTTTAAATTAAAATAGTGCATAAATCTTCTACTTAAAGGCAGGTTTATTTTTTTTACTTCAGTGTTAAATTCCCAGGGATGGATATAGACCAGGGCCGGATACCCTTTCTGATTCATTCTTTTAATTTTTGAAATTACATAAAAGTAGGGAGCAATCCTCAGAGGCAGTCCTCCGCTGAAGGGAACATTCTCCCAGAAAACCCTCATGGTGGTGAGAGGAAATTCTCTTATTTCTCCGAATTCGGTTTTAAAGCTGACAGGATACACTGGGAAGTCTCTTTCGCCCATGCGCGTGAGCGGCACCATGCTTGAGTCATACAGAATGCCAAGTTTCCTGAGCGTGCTTAACACCCACAGGGTATCTTTTCTTATCGACCATTCAGGCGCCCTGTAGCCAAGCACCCTTTCATGGGTAATCGAAGTCAAAACATCAATGGATCTCGTAACGTCTTCTTCAAACTCCTGCTCTGTCATTTCAAAGATTCTTCTATGATAAAAACCATGAGTTGCGATTTCATGCCCTTCGTCTTTAATCGCCATGATAAGTCCTGGTTCCTTAGAGGCTATATACCCAAGCACAAAAAAAGTGGCCTGCACACTATACTTATTTAGTAGCCTCAGTATAGTTTCGGTATTTTTTAAAATATCCCCTTTATAGGTATCCCACTGAAGAGGATCAGAGTATTCTGCTACCCCGCATATATGGTACCAGTCTTCAAGGTCAACAGTAAGGGCATTTATCATTTATCCAAAAGATATCTCTCCAATTTCTTGTAAAAAAGGGCGCAGTCACAAGCAGGTTTTCCTAAAATCTCCCACTTACATGCCAATGACCTGAAAAATGATTATTTCGATGCTAACAGCTTTTCCTGTGCCTTTTTACCCCATACACTGTCCGGTAGTGTTGAGACTGCCCTGCTCCATTGCTCTCTTGCCTTAATCTTATTACCGTAAAGACTATGATATGTATTCCCCAGCTTGTAATACAGACTGGCCCTTGTGACGGTATCTAAATCAGCTCCGGCTAATACCTTTTCATAAGAGCTCTTTGCCTTTGACCTGTATTTTTCAAAATCTTTCCTCAAATCCTTATCGTCTTCCATGAAACCCATCTTCCCTTCTGTTTTTTCCGCCTCCTCAAGATACATGTCACCGCTTAAAATAAATGCCTCTGTATAGCCGGGTTTATAATAGAAAGCCTTTCGAAGAGACTTTTCTGCTTTTCCAAACCTGTTGTTAATCCAGTAGCTTTTTGCAAAAAGCAGATATACCTCGGGAGAAGTTGTATGTCCCCGAAAGATACGCTTTAAATCCCCGTATGCCTCATAGACCTTATGTTTCCAGGAAGGATTCTTATCAGCCTTTAAGACCCTGGCCTGTTCCAGAGTGGTATCTATAACTCCAAGTTGTGCCTTAAAATCTGCCGGATCAAGAGCCAGGGATTCCGGTGCAATGGAAATAAACAGTGAAACTGCACAAAAAAATACTAACAACCTTAAATATCTCATGTCACACACCTCCTTTATAAAAGCCCTCTCATCTGCCTGTTATAAAGAAAGGGCAAAAAAGATAAGACCCTACCCAGGGTAGGCATCATATCATCTGAAGATAAAATATCATCTTCCTGCGTACCTGAAAAGAAACCCGGTTTTAATTTTAATCTGTCAGGATTTGTAATAAAATGCATAATGTCACCGGGTATCAACCACCTGCAGTTTACTCCGACCTTGTAATTATTAACCGGTTCAACGTCACCCTCTGTAGACAGTTTGTAAAGAAGATAAGGGAAATCAACCCCTGATAGTATTGCCAGCTGAAGAGAACCCCAAAATCTCGGATTTATCTCCATGAGCTTTGGCCTGCCGTCTCTGGAATCAACCCTGAACTCTACCATAGCAACACCTTTCCAACCAAGGGATTTAAGCAGGGACAGAGCTGTCTCTTTAATTTCCTCGTTTACAACGCTTTCCCTGAGTGTGCTCGGCCCTCCGGTTACAGGATATTCACGCAGGCGTTTGTAAACAAAGCAGGCCCTTGGTTCTGAGTTGAAGTTAAACAGGACCCCGACCCCGTAAGCACCGCCATTCGGGATAAATTCCTGAATGATCGGGAATGGGTATTTACCGTGCACCTTTAAATATGCACTGACTAATTCAGAAGGTCTTTTAACATAAATAATCCCCCTTGAACCAGAACTTATTCTTGGCTTGATTACTACGGGGTATTCCATAGTGTCTTTAATGTCCTCAACAGTTTTCAGGTCATCTAAAAAATATGTCTTGGGGCAGGAATAACCATTAGAACCGGCTTTCTGCATCAGCCATGCCTTGTTATGTACACTGGAAATTAATTCATAGTCTGCAAACGGTATCCCGGCATATCTTTCAAGCTCTTCCCTGTTCTTTACAATCAACATCTGAGTCGCTAATTCCGTAGGCAGGACCATGTCATATCCATTGGTCTTGACTTCTTTTATGAGCCATTCAATAAACCTGTCCGGAGAGGATACCGGAGAAGGATAGACAATTCTCTTACTGCAATACTTTGAGAAAAGAGCCGTGGCAAATCTTGTCCACTCGCCCGCTGCCACATAAAAACCTCTCTTGCCAAGAGATCTCACGGCTGCAAGTGACTTGTTCCACATGCCGTCAAGAATCAGTACCCTTTTTTTATCTGAATATGTCTTAATTTGACCTCCTGTGTAATGACCTTATTATCGGCGTGTTCTTCATAAAGCCCTGACCATCCCCTTCACCGGATCATTTTTCAATTCTCAAGAATCTGCCCGGCAGGGAAGATTATATTTGTGTTTTACAGCCTTTTTGACCGTCTGTCTGAAACCTAAATTCATGGGATAAAAGAAGTTCTTATATGTCCCGTTACCCCAGAGCCTTTTTAATATGGATGTATAGGAGAAGCTTTCCTTCAACACATTGTGAAACCCGTAAAAGAGCCTTTCAGGTTTCATTAACTTTGGCTTAAAAACAACGTTATTCGTGTTGTAGTTGGACCAGTCATGGTCTATTATCCTTTTTTCATTCAGCATCTGAGGATACAGCCTTGTACCGGGGTAAGGAGTTAATATTGAAAAATAGCTCACATCAAGCTTTGCCTTAACAACAAATTCAGAGATACGGTCAAATACCCCTTCATCATCATGGTCAAATCCCAGTACAAAAGTCCCGTCCACTCCAATTCCGTAGTCGTGCAGTTTTTTAATTACATCGATGTAATTCTGCGGTTTATTGAAACTCTTTCCCATCTTTACAAGATTATCAGTTGATAATGTTTCAAACCCTACCACAAGCCCCATGCATCCGCTCTTTCTGCAAAGTTCCAGTATCTCATCGTCTTTCGCAATATTCACCGATGCCTGCCCGAGCCATTTAAGATTGTAAGGTATAATTCTTGTCAGCAATTCCTTTGCATATCTCCTGTTGCTCATAATGTTGTCGTCTACGAAAAAAACCACATTTTTCAATATGAATCTGCCTTCAAAGGGTTTCAGATTCTGTATCTCCTTTTCAACGTCATCTATGGGCCTGTTTCTAAATTTGCCGCCAAAGGAATTCGTTACAGAACAAAACTCGCAGTTATTAGGACATCCACGGGTAGACTCTATAGAATGAACAGGCAGGTAACCTTTTTCCCTGAGCGGCTGCCAATCCGTGTCAGGCAGGTTTACCAGAGCGGGATAGCCGTTTTCATGCTTATATATTTTTTTCAGCTCCCCCCTGTTACAGTCTTCCAGGACTTTGTCCCAGAGGATCTCTGCTTCACCTATAACAACAGCGTCACAGTGATTAAGCGCCTCATCCGGAAGTTTTGAGACATGCATCCCTCCCATTACCACCTTTGTCCCCCGCTGTCTAAAACTGTCAGCTATCTCATATGCCCGGTTGACAGCAGGAGTCATGGCAGTAATACCAACAAGGTCAGCATCCTGAGTCAGGTCAAGCGGTTCCACTTTTTCGTCAACTATTTTCATATCCCAGTCAGAAGGAGTAAGTGCAGCCACCTTAAGGATTCCCAGTGATGGTATGCGGAAGTAGAAATCACCTCCGAGGAAACTCTTAGAGGCAAGTGGTGAGATTAAAAGAAGTTTCATCTAATTCAATAGACCCGTTTTAACTCTTAATTGCTATTACAATGTCAGGTATCAACTTCTGCAATAGATCATCCATAGCCATTTCTAGTACTTTCTGAAAACTCGCCGCTTTAGCAGCCCAGTTTGTCCCAAGTATTGCTTTACCTGTATAAGTTTTTTCTTTTATAATGTCTTCACCATCCCTTTTTATATTTAGCGTTACTGTAACTTCTCCTCCGTATCTCATGTAAGCCTGTGCATAACAAACTAGGACATCAACAGTAATTGCCTTTGCATTGTTATCAAAATTAATTTCACTTGTTATTATAGATGCTCCGAATCGCTTAAGTTCCTCCACAATACTATTTCTTACCCAAGCAGAAACTTCTTTGTCAGCAAGAACTTTTGCTGTTTTCATCCCATAGCCATTTTTTACATGCCCAACTACTGGTTTTAAATCAGGGGCTCTCTTGTCGTTAACTTCAACAAAAACATTCTGCCCTGAAGCATCCAAAGAAAGAGATGTTGATATTGGGTTTAATATTACATGTCTTGTTCCAAACGCACAGCCGAAAAATGTCAAAGAGAAAAAGATAACCACCAAAAAACTTTTCTTAAAAGTTTTCATCTTAGACCTCCCGTTTTTAATGTATTTGTATCAATGAGTCACTTCCCCCAGATTCCTTCGGTCCTGTTTACCCTGCCGTTGTTAGGGTCAAATGCTACGCCAATGTTTTTCCCGAAACGTCTTCTTGCGTAAATCCACAGGTCAGAACCCATAATGTCTTCATAAGTCAGTGTATGTGTTTTACCCCTTGATAATTTTGTTGGCGGCCCCATTGCAATATACACCTGTTCCTTGGTCATCCCTATCTTCGCAACCGCATTTCTAATATTTGCCTGGACATTTTGAGGAAATTTTTTGATATCCAATGGTTTCTTCGTAACGAATTTTGCCAAGAAGGCTTCGCCGTCGGCACCTATATCCAGTGTATAGCTGCTTCCTGTTTTGTCGTTTACGAGTGTTGCCTTGCTGCCGCCCCTTGCAACCCTTAATTTAGTGCCTGCAGGTATAAACGTCGGGGCAGACTGCCAGTTTACCCATGTTATGATGCTGCCCTTGATGACCTTCAGGTTGCAGCGGGCATAATAGATATCATTTTCAGCGTATCCATGGTTTAAAAAAAGGAACAGGGCTATAAGAATTGTACTAAATAAAAAAACAGATTTCTTCATAATTACCCTCCTTTATAGCTTATTTGGATGTCTTTTAAATGATTTAAAGTATAATATAGAACCTATCTGTTTCACAAATGAATTAAGATAAGATGAGTCTCCAAGACAAGACTGACAATAATCATCCAGGACCCTGAATCTCTGGAATCCCCTGGCTGTTCTCTGAACTGTCTTATCACGGAGATAATCCGCTATTGTGACATCGTTATAGTTAGCTATTGAGGTCCTTCCTTCGTAATCAGTACAGCAGAAAACATAATCCCCGTTCCACAGTATCCCGATGTTCTCCTGTATCCCGGGGCAATATCCGATTTTCGCCTTAACATTTTTCCTGTCAAAATGTGTTGCCCAGTCTCCTACAATACGGGTATGGAACGAAAGCCTGTCAGTCAGTATTATCCTGTTTTCCCTGAAACTTCTTGCCCGATTTATCTGTTTAAGCACTTTCGGCAAATGGCTCTCTATATGGGTACCCTTTAATATATTTTCCGCCCAGAGTTTCAGATACTTTCTGAGCTTTACAGAATTGTCAGCTATACTGTACTCCTTTGCCACAGGTATGATTAATTTCCTCAGGGGCGAAGACATAAAACTTATCGACAGCTCTGTCCCGGAGTTATTTCGAATAACTGCCTTTGCAGCCGATATAATCTGCTCAGCATAAACCTCAAATGAAAGTCCTCTTGCACCCCGCATAGCAAAAGTTTTTTCATCCGGTGTCTGTAGGGATACTATTATCTTCTTAACACCGGCCTTTTGCAGTGATTCAAGCAAGTTCAGGTTCAACCGGCTGCCGTTAGTGGTTATACAAACATCTATTCCCTTTAAATTTGCGTATTCGGCAATATCCACCAGGTCCGGATACAGTGTAGGCTCACCCATTACGTGAAACAACACGAGACTTATATGGCCGGAGCCGCTTATCTCGTCAAGGATTGTTTTTGCCATATCAGCAGACATCATGCCCCTTTGCCTTTTCATTCTGGAATCAGGACAGAACTCACAGGAAAAATTGCAGATATTAGTAAGCTCCATGTGTAACCTGTTAACTGGAAGTTTTATAACTCCGATACTTTCAGTCTCTGGCATTCTTTTCCCGCCTTCTTTTTATAAACGGAACAGCACCAATTACAAACATGATTATCAGTGAAACAATGAAACCTGCACTGGTTGGAGTGAAAACTTTACTGCCAAAATAAGTGTACAAAAAACTAACCGGTAAAAGAGGGATCATACTTGCAATGTAAAACTCTCTGAATTTAACTCCTGACAGTCCCGCCCAGTAACTGACAATGTCCCATGGTAAATTAAAAAGTCTCATTGATAATACCGCATTTTTACCATGTTTCTTTGCCCATTCATCCATTTTGCCGATACTTTTACTTATCCCTGCAAATCGTTTAACTTCGTCCCTGCCGAGCCACCGGGCAAAGTAAAAACCCACTATCGTCGAAAAAGCTCCCCCGATAGACACATACACTGTGCCCCAGATTGCCCCGAACAGCACGCCTGCAACTATCGTTAACCCTATCGAAGGCAAAAAAAACAGAACGGGCCTTACCGTGCAGATGGCAATAAAAACCAATGGGGCTAAAACACTTTTATCAACAAAGGATGATATGAATGACGGATTCAGATATTGAGAGTACTTTATACCGAGTACAACCAGGGTCAAAATTATGAAAACCTTGATACCTGCAAACATTGCTTTAATAATCGAAAGATTCAGGCCGGTTCGTTATCAGGACACCAGGCGGCAGTTTTATTTTAAATATGTCAGGTCTTAGCTCAGGATTAACCTTTAAGTCAGTGAGCTCTGTTACGGTTCTGTCACCTTTAGGGGTGGTTACTTCAAACCCCGTGGGCAGGCCTGTCTTCTCATTGTAAAATATAGTTATTGAGGATAGATAGCGGGCTGCCATTTTCGATAGCGGCTTTAGCTCAGCAGCTATATCGCCATTTCTGCGGAATACTTCAACATTGAATCTCTTTTCCATTCCCTCTACAGACCCCCACACAACTGATGAAAAAAAATGCATGGTATTTCGAGCCATAAAATGTTCAGAAAACTTATATAACTCTGCTTCATTAACATCAGGATGAAATACTGTCATCGTTTTATCCTTAATCACTGTAAAAGATCTTTCAGGGCTGACTGTCTCCCATCTAAGCATATCAGGTTTCTGCAGGAATATAGTTCCTTTCATATGAATATCTTTTTTCAGCAATGAAAGATGTTTTCTCTGATAAACTTTTGCGGTCATTGAGTTAATATTTTCATGCTGCCTGTTAAGGTTTTCAACAATCCTTTTTCTTTCAACAGTGGCTGTTACCTGTTTTATATCGCTGGATGCTTTACAGGGGGACACAAAAATAAGGGAAAAAAACAAGACAAAAGGGAAAGAAACTATCCTATTTTCCCTTATGCTCAACATATTGCTTTTCTACACGGTTTCTGAAAGTGTAGCTTAAATTGTAGGTACAGAAGGGGTAGAGCTTTCTGTCAACTGCGGAATAATGAACAGCGCACCTCTTTATTCTCTGGAGGTCATAATTGTAGTTGTCCATAAAGTGCATTCCAAAAATAAAGAAAATCTTGTATGTGTGGTCTTGATTTTCTTCTGACCAGGTATATTTTTTATCTGCGTATCCTTAATCTAAAATCATACCACTGATCAGCATATTTTACAATGTATCTCTCAAATATTTTTACAACTTTTTTTAGCAATTCGCTCTCATCGTTTTTAGCTTTTACTGTAAGTGGTTTTTCGACTATTCCCCTATATCCGCTTTTTTCTTTCACAACAAATGAAACAATAATAGGTGCGCCTGTTATCCTGCTTAAGACGAAAGGACCCCTTGGGAACAGGGTCGGTTTATTAAAGAATTCCACTTCAATATTGTCCTGATTGCTATTATATCTATCGATTAACATTGCTATAACCTCTTTATTATTAAGTGCCTTTACTAATTCTATCGTGGCTAAAGGAGAATCTCCTAAAGTTATGGTTTTCACTCCGTAGCCCATCCTGTACCATCTTCGGCTTGCATCTATCTTTGGGTCTTCATCTGGAAGTGTCACTACATTTGTTTTTAATCCGTATGCCCCGAAGAATATACCACCAAGTTCCCAATTGCCAAGATGTGCGGTAAGCAATATCACTCCTTTCCCCATCTTTAAAGCATCATCTAAATTCTCTTTGCCATCAAAACGAGTGATTTTTGTCAATAAAGTGCTTTTATCCAAGTTTGTAAATCTTCCATAATCGATAAGAGACTCAGCATAATTTCTAAATAGTTTTTTTGACTTAGCAGAGATCTCTTCCTTTGAGGCATTCGGATAAACCAAACGAAGATTTGCTTCAACACTTTTTACTGCGGACCTGTAAAAAACGTGGCTTATATCGGCTATTGCATGAAAAATAGCGTAAGACAAATAGGTAGGTATATACCCAATCCATCTAGTTCCAAATTTATAAACAATTGGAATATTGAGAAAATGCTTAGCCAAGATGACCTTCCCTCAAAAACTGTACCATTTGAAAATGAAGTTAGCAAGTGTAAAATCATTGGGCTTGGCGATCCTGAGCCCCTTTTTTGATTGTTTTAAATGGGTATCAAAGATTTTCCAATCTTCTCAGATTATTGAGTAGTAGGTGGAAGAAACAATCCAGATATATCAATTTGCATGAAGATTAGCAGATGAAATTTTTAATAATCTGACAATGTTCGTTAGGTAGAGTTTTGACTTTTACACATAA
>Ga0255052_10000639_pt1 | contig 27839 bp, 22 predicted proteins | sample JV7_2_21_MG_FD_188632 | JGI IMG/M metagenome (GOLD analysis project Ga0255052, IMG submission 188632) | Seawater microbial communities from Jervis Inlet, British Columbia, Canada - JV7_2_21 | ecosystem: Environmental > Aquatic > Marine > Inlet | place: Canada: British Columbia | collected...
GGCGGTCTCGAGGTCTCGTATCTCGCCAACCATGATGACATCGGGATCATGACGCAAGAAGGCTCTGAGCGATGACGCAAACGTCAGCCCGACCTTCGGATTGACGTTGACCTGATTGATGCCAGGCAGGTTAATTTCCGCCGGGTCTTCCGCTGTTGAAATATTCCGATCCACGGTGTTGAGGATGTTCAGACCGGTATATAACGAGACCGTCTTACCGGAACCGGTCGGTCCGGTTACGAGGATCATGCCGTAAGGTTTGGCGAGGTGCTTCTCATACATCTCTCGTTGATGATCTTCATAACCGAGCAATTCGATACCAAGCTTGGCGGTGGATGGATCAAGAATACGCAGCACGACTTTCTCGCCGAACAGCGTCGGGCATGTATTGACTCGAAAATCGATGGCCCGGTTCTTTGACAGGCGCATCTTGATGCGACCGTCCTGAGGTATTCGTCGTTCGGCGATGTCCATGCGCGACATGACTTTCAAACGCGCGCACACTTTATTTGCGAGAATGACCGGTGGTTGCGCAACCTCTGACAAAACACCGTCCAGACGGGTCCTGACACGAAAGATCTTTTCGTAGGGCTCGAAGTGAACGTCCGATGCACCGCGTTTAATGGCATCGAGCAATATTTTGTTAACGAAACGAACGACTGGCGCGTCTTCGATGTCATCGCGACGAACCTCTTCATCCTCATCATCGTCGCCGCTCACGTCGAGGTTTTCGAGATCGAAATCATCGTCGTCCATTCCGGACATGCTGGTATCGACGGCTTCGATAGCCCTGACGATTCTTTCTTCTAACTTGTCTTGCTCGACGACGACCGGGTCGATACGCAAGCTCGTTTGAAACTTGATGTCATCGATCGCCTGAAGATTGGTCGGATCCGAGATTCCGAGGAACAATCGTTGGCCGCGTTTGACCAGCGGAATGACACGATGCTTATTGATGAGCTTCTGATCTACAGATCTGACGACCTCGAGATCAATCTCTACTGCATCGAGATCCAGCAGCGGCACACCGAACTCGTGCGAGGCCGCCACAGCGATCGCGCGGGAATCGGCTAACTCTCCATTGACGAGGTACGCGACAAGGGGCAACTTCTCCTTCTTGGCGTCGTCTGCCGCCTCGAGAAGCTTTTCCTCGGAGATAATCCCGTCCTGGACAAGCCGTCGTGGCAAGCCTGCGAGATTGTTTTGTGATGCCGTTACTGCCATACGGTTAGAATTGCTCAAGCGATCCTCAGGGCATCACAGTTTTACTGATCTAAGTCCCCGGAGCAACTGGATTTTGTGCGGTCGTTCACAATTACGGGATTTGATTAAGTCAAACGCCGAAATTCGCCGGAAATGGGCCCAATTGCCGGGTTTCAGGGTCTAATTGCGGCAGCTTGAAGGCAGGTAGCGCGTGTCGATACTCCCTGCCTCATACGCGCTGGTAAAACCACCGCCGGTCAATGGGGCTGAACCGGCACCGCCAGGGACCGGCGCGGCACCACAGCGCCACATGATACTGCCGCCAGGCGACATGTACGGCGTGAAAGACAAGGTATCGTTGAAAATGTCCTGGTGGACATCGTTGCCGAACGTGACGTCGACGCGGCCGCTGACGACGTTGACCTGGCTGACGTATTTGCCCTGCGTATCGGTTGCCAGCGGCGTCATGCCGGCGGCAGCCCGATCGGCTGCTGGAGCGCCCGTCATATTGTAGGCGTCGACGATCGGTGTCTTGGCGCCAGCGGCCATATTTATCCCCTCGGCGACCTGGGCACGAACTGTGTAGGTCTGATAGGCGGTAATTGCCATCGATGCAAGAATTCCGATGATCGCTACGACGATCATCAACTCGATCAATGTAAATCCCTTGCTGCGTAAATTCATCGTTTCATCCCAGCGGATTCTCGGATCCATGCCAGCAACAATATGATACGGCATTTGTATGCGCACCTGTCGATCGGTACAGAACAGCCTGTCCAACTATGTGACACAGTTCACACAATGAGCGCCGGCAATAAAAAGCCCCGGACGGGCCGGGGCTTTCTTGACTGTTCGCAATAGCTAAATGCTAATACCGAAAATAGTCTTAGGTGCGGCAAGACGCCGGCAGATGCTTGTTCTCGATCTCTGTTGCTGCGCTGGCGCAACTCCACTGAACAGAACCAACACCTGCGGCCGTCGTCGGCGTCAACTGGATGGCCATGCCATCAATAACAGCGTGAGCGTCAACACCGTATTCCACATCGATGATGCCATCTGTAACTGTAACCTGAGCAACGTACTTGCCTGTGATCTCGCCGGCAGCCGCAAGACCAGCTAACAAGTTCGTAGCCGGAAGTACGCCACGGTCCTGATAGAACTCCGTGACAGCAGCCTTGGCACCACCCGACAGGTTCAAACCTTCAGAAACCTGGGCGCGGATCGTGTAGTCCTGGTAAGCAGGAATAGCGATGGCCGCCAAAATACCGATAATCGCGACGACGATCATCAGTTCGATAAGCGTAAAACCTTGTTGCTTCTTCATCTCTCAATCTCCATGAAAATGAGTACTTTTCGTAAGAACGGTAAAAATGCCCGTACCGGATATAAAGCAAGCGCCGTGCCAAGTTGAACGTACTCACCTTAACTACATGTTTGGGAAAGAGTTTTTACCGCGACGGTAGCTTGGTCAAGCAATGCGATCTGGCGTCAAACGGGCCAGAAGTGGCCAATTTTTGTCACAAAGTGACACCATTTGTCAGCAAAAGTCGGTTAACCAAGACGCTATTTATGTCACTCGATGCCGAGCTTCTTTATGCGGTAACGAAGCTGCCTGAAAGACAGGCCGAGCAATTTGGCCGCGGCTGTTTTGTTGTAGTGCGTCTTCTCCAGAGCCCCCACGATCGCCTGCCGTTGCACGTCCTCGACCTGATTGCTGAGATCGGTACTGGTGAACGTTAACGGGCTGTCCTCTTCGATTATCGAAACTGGCCGCAAATTCAGATCGCCTTCAAAGATCGTGCCACTGCCACACAGGGTGACGGCACGCTCGAGCATGTTTTCGAGTTCGCGGACATTGCCCGGAAATGTGTAAGTCATCAATGCCGTCCTGGCGTCGTCGTGTAGCGAAATGCTCGAGCTGAGTTTGTTGAGAATGTGCTCGGCCAGTTCGATGACGTCGTCACCACGGTCGCGCAACGCCGGTACGCCCAGTTCGATCACATTAATTCGGTAATACAGGTCTTCACGAAACTCACCAGCTGTCACCATTTCACCGAGCTTCTTGTGAGTTGCAGACAGAATGCGCGCATTTGCGGGCTCTTCCGCCGATGAACCCACAGGTCGAACCGTCTTCTCCTGGATGACGCGAAGTAGCTTGACCTGCATGGAGAACGGCAGGTCGGCAATCTCGTCAAGGAACAGCGTGCCGCCATCGGCGCTCTGCACAAGGCCGACCTTGTCTCGGACCGCACCCGTAAAACTCCCCTTGCGATGACCAAAAAACTCGCTCTCCATTAGTTCGGCGGGGATCGCGCCACAGTTGACCGGCACGAACGGGCCATCAGCGCGGGGTCCGCTTTCGTGAATCAGGCGCGCGACGAGTTCCTTGCCCGTACCTGATTCCCCGGAGATATGCACCGGGGCTTGGGATCTGGCCACTTTATCGACCATATCACGCAGTTCCTGCATCGGCGCTGAGTCACCCTGCAAGCGCGATTTCTGCATTGTCGTCGTTTCGATCTTGAGTGCGTTTTCGACGATATTCCTGAGATTGCCAAGGTCGAGCGGCTTCGAAATGAAGTCGAATGCGCCAAGTTTGAGCGCCTGCACGGCTGTTTCGACATTGCCATGCGCCGTAATCACGGCAACCGGAACGCCGGAGGCATGCGTCTGCATCCATTGGACAAGTTCGAGACCATCGCCATCCGGCAGGCGCATGTCGGTCAGGCACAGATCAAACTGACTGGATCTGAGCAGGGCCTTGGCGCTCGTGACATCTGCTGCCGTCTCGGTGCGGATGTCCATACGCCCGAGCGTCAGTGTCAGGAGCTCGCAAATATCGGGTTCGTCATCAATGACGAGTGCTAGCGGTCGGCTCATTCTCTATTCTGTCTCCCATCTGTCCGGATCGGCGAAGACGATACGGAAGATACTGCCTCCGCCGGGCCGGTCAAGGTACAAGAGTGTTGCCCGATTGAGTTCACACAGTTCCCGCGAGATATAAAGCCCCAATCCGGTGCCGCCGGATCGCTCAGTGTAAAACGGCTCGAACATCTTGTCCGCAGTTGCCGCATCCACACCGTGTCCGTGATCGAGGACCTCAACATACGGGCGCCCCTGTCCCTGCATACGGTCGGCCTGGATTTCGACCAGTATGCCGCCCGTCTCGCTGGCGTACTTGACGGCATTGTCACAAAGATTCCACAGCACCTGTCGCAGGTGTGAAGGGTCCATACGGACGTCGAGATCGTGAGGTTTGCAGGTGATAGCGAGTTCGCCCTCCTGCAGTTCGAGCGTGCGTGTGAATTCCTGTGCGAAATCGTCGAGCCAGGGTCCAAGAGGCAGTCTTTCCGGGTTGCTCGACTCCCGCCGTGAAAGCTGCAGCACGTTATCAATAATGTGGCTGACCCGGCTTGAATGCGACTCAATAATCTCCGTCAGCCGCTTGTCATCTTCTTTGAGGCCAGCCGATTCGCCGAGCAATTGCGCCGCATGGCTCATCGCACCGACCGGATTGCGTATCTCGTGGGCGATGCTTGCACTCAGCCGACCAAGCGATGCCAGTTTTGATTGTTGCACGCGTGCATTCATCAGGCTCGCGTCCTCGAGAAACACGAGAACGGGTCCGCCGCGCACACCATCCTTGCCGAGTGGGGCGAGATGAGCTGTTACTCGCAGATTGCTACCTGATGAAATCACAGTGAACTCAGGATGTGCGGAATGTTCCGGGTCCTTGCGCCATTCGAGAATGTAGTCGGCCAGCGGTTCGAAGACGGTTTGCAAAGGCAAACCGCTAACCCGGCCTGTGACTCCCAGCAACTGCGTGGCTGACGCATTGCTGAGCCTTATTTTGTTTTCATCGTCGATAACGATGATGCTCTCGCGCAAATGCTGCACGATGTATTCATTCAACTCGGAGAGATTCTGCAAGTCGACGCCGCGTTGCCGCGCCAGCGCCTCACTGGCCTGGATTCGCCGCCCGAGCGGGCGCGCTGCCACCGCCATCGCAAATATGATGGCACTGAGTATGCCGGCGGCAGGGTAGTTAGCGTTGCTCGAAATGCCGCCAAGCTGAGTGAACGCCTGCTCACCCAGGATCGCAAACGTAGCAACCGCCGCGAGTACCGTAGGATACTGCAGCGGCAGTACCAGGCTTCCTGCGCCGACAAATACGATCAGCAGGCCACCAAGACCACTCGAAATGCCACCGCTCGCGTGCATCAGGACAACGATGGCACCAATATCGAAGAGCGATAGCGATACGGCCTGAACGTGAGCCGCCAACCATCGTTGCCTGAGCGCGAACGCCGAGAATATTGAGAACAGCAGGTATCCGGCAGCGGTGATCCAGAATACGGTTGGCAACTGGTCACCAAAAACCCGTGGCTCGCCACCGGCAAAGAACAGCGTCAACAGCGTAGTGGCGATCAGTGCGCGGAACGCGTTCAGAGTTGTGAGTACGCGCCAGGTCAGATCCGGTTCTTCGGCCGCGCGATGAAACAACGCGTCACGGCTGCCACGCAACGTTTGCCGGCTTTTAATGTCCGTTGTCGCCTGATTCACCGCTACTTTCTGCCCAAAATTGCCCACCTGCCGTACGGGTTGCGCCGATTGTAGACGAAGGTCGGGATCATTGCGGCGAAACGTCGTCTTAATTTGCTTTGCGTCGACCTTTACTTTGCTACAAAATATGCCCGATTTCGTGCGGCTGACGCACGCCACAGACTGAATTCTCCATGAATCTGCACGAATACCAATCGAAACGATTGTTCGCCGACTACGGCATAACGGTGCCCAAGGGCATTCCTGCGAAAAGCCCGAACGCGGCCGTCGATGCCGCCAAGGAACTGGGTGGCGAGATTTGGGTCGTAAAGGCCCAGGTTCATGCTGGCGGGCGTGGCAAAGCTGGCGGTGTAAAGCTGGCCCGAACCAGGGATGAGGTTCACAAGTACGCAGAAGACATGCTCGGAATCCAATTGGTGACTCACCAGTCAGGGCCGGAAGGGTTGCCCGTCAATGTTGTCTACGTGGAAGCAGGCTCGGACATTGACCGCGAACTGTATCTGTCGATGCTTATCGACCGTGAGGTGAGTCGGGTCGCGTTTATTGCCTCTGCTGCTGGCGGCATGGATATCGAAAAAGTGGCCGCAGAGACTCCTGAGAAGATTTTCACGATTGCGATCGCACCGGACGCAGGTTTGCAGGACTATCAGGCCCGGCAATTGGCATTTGGTCTTGGTCTGGACAACAAACAAATGCGTCAGTTTGGCGATCTGATCAAACGGATGTACAAGCTCTACAGAGAAACTGACGCCAGCCTGGTCGAGGTTAATCCCTTGATCATTACAAAGAACGGCGATGTTGTGGCGCTTGATGCCAAGATCAACATCGACAGCAACGCGTTGTACCGGCAGCCAAAGCTCGCTGAATTGCGCGACATCACGCAAGAAGACGATAAAGAGAGAGAGGCAGCGGCACACGATCTCAACTACGTATCTCTGGACGGTGATATCGCCTGTATGGTCAACGGTGCCGGGCTCGCGATGGCGACGATGGACCTGATCAAACTGCACGGTGGCGAACCGGCAAATTTTCTCGATGTTGGCGGCGGTGCGACAAAAGAACGAGTGGCCGAGGCATTCAAACTGATCCTCAGGAACAAGAATGTCACTGCAATTCTGGTCAATATCTTCGGCGGCATCGTTCGTTGTGACCTGATTGCCGAGGGCATCATCAGTGCGGTGAAAGACGTCGGAGTCAGTGTCCCTGTCGTCGTTCGTCTGGAAGGTACCAATGTGGATAAAGGTCGTGAATTGCTCGCCAACAGCGGGCTTGACATTATCGCGGCTGAAGATCTGACGGATGCTGCCAAGAAGGTGGTCGCGGCAGCGATTCCGAAAGGAACAACATGAGTATTCTGGTCAACAAAGACAGCAAGGTCATCTGCCAGGGCATCACGGGCAGCCAGGGAACGTTTCATGCCGAGCAATGCATCGACTATGGCACGCAAATCGTTGGCGGCGTAACGCCGGGTCGAGGTGGCAGCGAACATCTTGGCGTGCCGGTTTTCAATACAATGCGCCGGGCTGTGGATGAGACAGCTGCGGACGTCAGCATGATCCTTGTGCCGCCGCCATTTGCTGCCGACGCCATTCTGGAAGCGGCCGATTCGGGTGTGGGTCTTGTCGTCTGTGTCACTGAGGGCATTCCGGTACTGGACATGGTGAAGGTGAACTCAGCTCTGCGTGACTATGACTGTCGTCTGATTGGTCCCAACTGCCCGGGCATCATCACTCCCGAGCAATGCAAGATCGGCATCATGCCGGGATTCATACATAAGCCCGGACGAATCGGCGTTGTTTCCAGATCAGGCACGCTGACCTATGAGGCCGTCTACCAGACGACCGTCAACGAGCTCGGACAGACTACGTGCATCGGCATTGGCGGCGATCCGGTGCGTGGCATGGACTTCATTGATTGTCTCGAGTTGTTCGAGGCCGATCCCGATACTGATGGCGTTATTATGGTCGGCGAGATCGGTGGAACTGATGAAGAAGCCGCAGCAGAGTTCATACAATCCAACGTCACGAAGCCGGTTGTTGCCTACATCGCAGGTGTTACGGCACCGCCTGGCAAGCGCATGGGACACGCGGGTGCTATCGTCGCTGGAGGCAAGGGAACGGCGGCTGACAAGTTCAAGGCGCTCGATGCCGCCGGCGTGGCAACGGTGCGTTCGCCAGCCGAACTTGGCAGCAAGATGTTGGAGGTTCTCGACAGCTAGAAGCGGTCTCAATGGATATCACTGAGTCCGCTTCCGGATCGAATCGCAAGGTGGCGATGCAGCGATGAACAACAAAGTCAAAGTTGCCCTGGCACAGATCGATCTGACCGTCGGCGATGTTGTCGGCAACACTGAAAAGATCATTCATTACGCGAATCGGGCGCGGGACGAGATGCAGGCAGATCTTGTCGTTTTCCCCGAACTCAGCGTCTGTGGCTATCCGCCAGAAGACCTTTTGTTTCATGCCGGGCTGCGCAAGAGGACGGAGCTTGCACTCGAAGAGATACGCAAATCCGTGCGCGGTATCGCTGTACTGATCGGCTTCCCGGAATATGTCGCGGATAAAATCCACAACAGTTGCGCAGTTTTTTCTGACGGAAAACTTCTGTGCGGCTATCGCAAGCAATTATTGCCAAACTATCGCGTGTTTGACGAGGAGCGCTATTTCACGGCCGGCAAGGAATCCGCTGTCTTCCGGATGAAGGGTATCGGCATTGGCGTAACGATTTGCGAGGATGTCTGGCGACCTGGCCCGATTGCAGCGGCGCGCACTGCCGGTGCGGAATGCATCATCGCGATCAACGGTTCGCCTTACGAGGTCGACACGCAAAACAGGCGCGAAGAAGCCGTCAGGGCCCGGGTCACCGAAGCCGGCATGCCGGTCCTGTACCTGAATATGGTGGGTGGCCAGGACGAACTCGTGTTCGACGGCGGCAGCTTTGTCATGGGTGCCGATGGCGAGATCTGCTTTCGGGCACCTGCGTTTGATGAGGGCTTGCACGAGGTTGACCTCATGGCAGGCGCAGGCGGTGTCGAAACTGAGTCCACCGCGATCTCCGGGCACCTGTCTGCCGAGGAAAGCGTCTATCGTGCGTTGATCACCGGGACGCGTGACTATGTTGGCAAGCACGGATTTCCCGGTGTGGTTTTGGGCTTGTCCGGCGGCATCGACTCCGCGCTGGTTCTTGCCATCGCCTGTGATGCCCTTGGGCCCGATCGAGTGCGCGCTGTCATGATGCCTTACCGGTATACATCAACGATGAGCCAGGAAGATGCGGCAAAACAGGCGGCAGCGCTTGGCGTAGGGTATAACGTAATTCCAATTGCGCCGATTTATGAGGCGACAGTGCAGCAGCTCGGGCCGATTTTCGAGGGCTGTGAAGAAGACGTGACCGAGGAAAATATCCAGGCACGCTGCCGTGGCTTATTGCTCATGGCGATCTCCAACAAGACCGGGAGAATGCTGCTCACGACAGGAAACAAGAGTGAAATGGCGGTCGGATATGCAACTTTGTACGGAGATATGGCAGGCGGTTTCGCCCCTATAAAAGACTGCAGTAAGTCGCTCGTTTACCGACTGGCGCGTTTTCGAAACAGACTTGGCGAGGTCATTCCCGAGAGGGTCATTGCACGCGAACCGTCGGCGGAATTGCGTGCCGGGCAAAAAGACAGCGATTCACTACCTGACTACGGGATTCTCGACCCGATCCTGGAATCGTTCATAGAAGATGACCTGTCCGTTGATGAAATTGTCGAACGCGGATTCGATCGTGACACCGTGATACGGATTCTGGAGCTGGTAAAACAAAACGAGTACAAACGGCGTCAGGCGCCGCCCGGTATTCGCATCAGCAGCCGGGCCTTCGGTCGCGACTGGCGCTATCCGATTACATCGGGCTACCGATTTCCCCGCTAGCCCTCGCCTGGAAAATTAAGCGTGAGAACGCGCCGTGTATCGGCCGCCAGATCAATCATGCCCAGATTGTCGTAGGCCTCGGCCATGATCCTGAGGGATTCCGCGTTGCCTGCCGCGCCATTAAAATCCTCAAGCGCACTTTTTGCACGGTTCAACGCGGCGACATACGCGCCGCGGCGCAGATAGTAATCGGCGACATGATTTTCGTAGGCAGCCAGGCGGTTTTTCAGAAACACCATGCGTTGTTCAGCATCAGGTGCGTACTGGCTGGCTGGATATCGTTCCACGAGGCGGCGAAGAGTCGAATAGGCCTGATCAACTTCTTTCGGCGGACGCTCAGTCACATCTTTTTTGAAGCGGCGCTCCAGGAATCCAGCCTCATCCTCGAAGTAGGCGAGGCCCTTGATGTACAGCGCATAGTCGACGCGCTCATGGATCGGATTCTCCCGCATAAATGTGTCGGCCGCTTCAATTGCCTGCTCTTTTTGACCGGACACGTAATACGCGTGCATGAGTTCCAGTTGGATCTGCCGGCTCAGTTCGCTGAATGGGTAGCGAGCCTGGATTGCCTCGAATATTTGAATACCACGTCGGTAATTCTGACGTTCGATTGACTGCCGGGCAGTTTCATACGCTTCGGTCAGGTTGCCGATGACGGTCTCTTGCTCATCATTACCGGCGCATCCGGCCACCAATGCAATAATCGCCATTACGATTATCGCTCGGACCAAGCTCGCCGGGCGCGCAGTTAATTTCTTGATGATTCCTGCTGTATTCATGTTGCGATGTGCTTCCAAATTCCGGTGTTTCTTGAATCGGCTATCCGCCAGGGTCGGCCAAGTCGGCGAGTATACCGTAGACTTGGCATTGCGATGAACGCAGAGCAAACAATCAGGACAGTCCCCCACGAGCTTGCCGGCCAACGATTGGACCAGGCGCTGGCCAAGTTGTTTCCACAATATTCGCGGAGCAGGCTGAAGTCCTGGCTGCTTAACGGTGCCATTATCGTTGATGGCGAGAGCCCCCGACCTCGTGACCCGGTGTACGGCGGCGAGACTGTCGAGCTACGTGTGGTCCCCGAGGTCAGCGTGACGGCCGAGCCCGAGTTCATCGCATTGAATATCGTGCACGAGGACGAGTCGCTCATGGTCATCAACAAACCTGCGGGCCTGGTTGTCCACCCGGGCGCTGGCAACAGTAGCGGTACATTGATGAACGGATTGCTGCACCATGCACCTGCGCTCGAGGAATTGCCGCGTGCGGGCATCGTTCACCGACTCGATAAGGACACCAGTGGTTTGCTGCTGATCGGCAAGACCCTGCAGGCACATACGGCGCTTGTCAGGCAATTGGGCGATCGCGAAATTTCGCGCCACTACCTGGCTGTCTGCTATGGAGTGCTAACAGGCGGTGGGACGATCGATGCGCCAATCGGCCGGCACCGCGTTGATCGCAAGCGCATGAGCATTCGTGACGATGGAAAACCGGCGGTCACACATTACACAGTCCTGGAGCGGTTCGCGGCGCACACGTATATAGAAGTAAAACTCGATACGGGCCGGACCCACCAGATTCGGGTCCACTTCGCTCATCGACGTCACGCGTTGGTCGGTGATCCTGTGTACGGTGGTCGTCTCGCGATGCCGGCCGGTGCCAGCGATCGCCTGATTACGACGTTGCGCCGTTTTCGACGTCAGGCCTTGCATGCCGCCAGGCTCGAGTTCGTCCATCCAGGCAGTGGCGAGCCGTTGAGTTTCGAGGCACAACCGCCCGACGATTTTGAAGACTTGCTCGCTGCGCTGCGTGGGGATGTTACTTGAGCGATGATTGCATAAGCGCTGATTGGCCTGCGCCGAACGGAATCGTCGCCGGTACGACGCTACGCGACAGCGACTTCGTGCTTCCCGCCGAACCGCAGTGGCTGAATCAGAAACACGGGACTCGCGTTGTTCGTTGGGGGTCGGTTGATTTCGACGCTGGGCCACCCGACGCTGATGCCGTGATTGCTGACCGGCCAAGAAGCATCTGCGTGGTCCGAACGGCAGACTGCCTGCCGGTATTGCTGTGCGCAAGGGACGGCAGCGAAATCGCCGCGATTCATGCTGGCTGGCGCGGTCTTGCGGCAGGCGTCGTCGAGGCAACGCTCAATGCGATGAGCACGCCGGTGGGACACCTGATCGCCTGGTTCGGCCCGGCTATTTCCCAGGCTGCATTTGAAGTCGGTCCGGAGGTCCGCGAGAGTTTCGGCCCGTGGGGGCAAATTGAGGCATTGTTCCAACCCAACGAACGCGGCCGCCTGCAGGCCGATCTGTTCGGTCTCGCACGTGCCCGGCTGCGCAAGAACGGTGTCCTTGGAGTCTACGGCGGCGGTTTGTGCACCTATGCAGATTCTGAACGCTTCTACTCCTACCGGCGCGATGGCGAAACAGGACGCATGCTGAGCTTTATCTACCGCCCCTGAAGCCCTTGAAAACGCGGCACTTGTGCCTATTTCTGGGTGAGTTCAGCTGCCCGGAGGCCGGGACGAGGTATCGCAATGCGTTTGGACAAACTGACAAGCAAATTTCAGATGGCGCTCGCTGAGGCGCAGTCGCTTGCTGTGGGCCAGGATCACCAGTTCATTGAGCCGGTTCACGTTATGGTAGCGCTGCTCGATCAGCAGGGCGGGACCGTACGTGGCCTGCTGACCAAGTCAGGCATCAACGTCAACCTGCTGCGATCGCAACTCGGTGATGCGGTCGACCGGTTGCCGAAGGTCGAGGGCGCAGGCGGGGAACTGCACATCGGTAATGAACTGACCAAACTCTTCAACCTCACCGACAAACTTGCGCAAGAGCGTGACGACCGATACATCTCGAGCGAGTTGTTCGTCCTCGCGGCGATGGACCAGAAGTCGCCGTTGCTGGCGATCATGGAGCAGGCAGGTGCCGCCCGAGGTGCGATTGAGAAATCGATTGACGATTTGCGCGGCGGGCAACAGGTTGTAGACCCGAACGCCGAGGACACCCGCCAGGCGCTCGAGAAATACACGATCGACCTGACCGAGCGTGCCGAGCAAGGCAAGCTCGATCCGATCATTGGCCGCGATGACGAGATTCGCCGAACAATCCAGATCCTGCAGCGCCGTACCAAGAATAATCCGGTTCTCATCGGTGAGCCGGGCGTGGGCAAGACCGCGATTATCGAAGGTCTCGCGCAACGCATCGTAAACAATGAAGTGCCGGAAGGTCTGCGCGGTAAGCGCATTCTGTCACTCGATATGGGCTCTTTGATTGCTGGGGCTAAATTTCGCGGTGAATTTGAGGAACGTCTCAAGGCGGTACTGAGTGACCTTGCCAAACAGGAGGGTCAGATCATCCTGTTCATTGATGAACTGCATACGGTGGTCGGTGCCGGTAAAGCCGAAGGCTCGATGGACGCCGGCAACATGCTCAAGCCCGCGCTCGCGCGAGGCGAATTGCACTGTGTCGGCGCTACGACGCTGGACGAATATCGAAAATACCTTGAAAAAGATGCCGCCCTCGAACGGCGTTTTCAAAAAGTACTGATCGAAGAGCCAACGGTCGAAGACACGATCGCGATTCTGCGCGGGCTCAAGGAGCGTTATGAGGTTCACCACGGTGTCGAGATCACCGATCCGGCCATCGTTGCGGCAGCTACTCTGTCGCACCGCTACATCAGTGACCGCCAACTGCCCGACAAAGCAATCGATTTGATTGACGAGGCTGCATCACGGATTCGTATCGAAATCGACTCGAAACCCGAGGAAATGGACCGGCTCGAGCGGCGCATCATTCAACTCAAGATCGAACGCGAGGCGCTGAACAAAGAGTCCGATGAGGCATCGCGCAAGCGACTTGAGGATCTCGAGGCACAACTTGCGGAACTGGAAAAGGACTTTTCGGACCTCGAAGAGGTCTGGAAGTCTGAAAAGGCAGCGATGCAGGGCACGACGCACATCAAGGAGGAACTCGAGCGCGCTCGTCTCGAATTTGAGACCGCGCACCGCGCCAACGACCTCGCACGCATGTCGGAGCTGCAATATGGCCGAATTCCCGAACTCGAGAAGCAGCTCGAAGACGCAATGCAGGCTGAGGGTATGGAAACGACCTTGCTGCGAAACAATGTAACGGAAGAGGAAGTCGCCGAGATCGTCTCCAAATGGACCGGCATACCGGTCTCAAAAATGCTCGAGGGCGAGAAGGAGAAGCTGCTGCAGATGGAATCGGTCGTCCAAGAGCGTGTTGTTGGTCAGGGCGAAGCGGTTACAGCTGTCGCAAATGCAATCCGGCGATCACGCGCAGGATTGTCAGATCCGAGGCGACCAATTGGGTCATTTCTGTTCCTCGGCCCGACTGGCGTCGGCAAGACCGAACTCACCAAGGCGCTCGCTCATTTCATGTTTGATACCGAGGATGCAATGGTCCGTCTCGACATGTCGGAGTTCATGGAGAAACACTCAGTGGCCCGATTGATAGGAGCACCGCCGGGATACGTTGGCTATGAGGAGGGTGGCTACTTGACCGAGGCCGTGCGACGTCGTCCGTATTCAGTCATCCTTCTGGATGAGGTAGAGAAGGCACATCCGGATGTATTTAATGTGTTACTACAAGTGCTCGACGATGGTCGCCTGACCGACGGACACGGGCGCACAGTCGATTTTCGCAATGCCGTCGTCGTAATGACCTCAAATCTCGGCTCGCAGATGATCCAGGAAATGGCTGGTGAGGAGCAGTACGATGAGATGAAGTCTGCTGTTATGGACGTGGTCGGGACACATTTTCGACCCGAATTCATCAATCGTGTTGACGACGTCGTCGTATTTCATCCGCTGAGCCGGGAACACATTCGGCGCATTGTCGATATTCAGCTTGGATACCTGCACGATCGTCTCGCCGATCGTGACATGCGCATCCACCTGTCTGAGGCCGCGCGCGACAGGCTTGCTGCGGCCGGATTCGATCCTGTCTACGGCGCACGACCTCTGAGACGGGCGATTCAGCAACAGGTAGAGAACCCGCTGGCTCAGCAGATCCTGCAGGGCAAATTCCGTCCCGGTGACATTATCGAAGTCGGTGTCGCCGATAATCGCCTCGATTTCCAGCATGCGGCGTAATCAGTCGCGGCTGAAGCCACTCCCACAGAGTACTGCCAGGGAATGTGGGAGCGGCTCCCACAGAGTACTGCCAGGGAATGTGGGAGCGGCTTCAGCCGCGATTGCATATAATGCGCCGACCTTAAGGAGTTAGACGCTTGCCGATTTACGAATACGCCTGCAAGGAATGTGATCACTCGCTCGACGCGCTGCAGAGAATAGCTGACGCGCCGCTTGTGGGCTGCCCGGCGTGCGGTGAGCCCAGCCTGAAGCGCGTCTTGTCTGCACCACGTTTCCGCCTCAAGGGCAAAGGCTGGTACGAAACGGATTTCAAGAAGGACAATCAGCGCAACCTCCACGGCGCAAAGGATTCGTCGACGCCGAAAGACAAGTCAGCGACTGACAAGAGTGTTGACAAGGCGAAACCGAAGTCATCCACTGACACGAAAAAGACAACGGCGTGATACGGCGATGATGAAACGTCTGCGTCGTTATCTTGTCGCCGGAATTCTGGTCTGGCTGCCACTCGGCATCACCTATATTCTGCTGCGCTTTCTTGTCAGTCTGATGGACAGGTCGCTCAGGTTATTGCCGGACCCGTATAAACCGGAAGCGTGGCTCGGCGTGCCGATTCCAGGACTCGGCGTCATTCTGACGATCATCGTGCTGCTGGTAACCGGGTTGCTTGCGGCGAATTTTGTCGGGCGTAAGGTTGTCGGTGGTTGGGAATCTCTGATGGAGCGCATCCCGGTAGTTCGCTCGATTTATTCGGCGGCCAAGAATTTCGCCGAAATCGTGTTTTCAGATTCGGGTAGGGCATTCAAGAACGTCCTGCTTGTCGAGTATCCGCGCAAAGGGCTTTATACATTGACGTTTCAGACAGCGTCAGACGTGGGTGAAATTGAAGGCCGCACCGGCGAGGATGTTGTTTGCTGTTTCGTACCGACAACACCGAATCCAACGTCAGGCTTCATCATCATCGTGCCAAAGAAAGACACGATCGAGCTGGACATGGAGGTCGACGAGGCAGTCAAACTGATTATGTCGCTCGGGGTCGTCGTGCCAACCTGGTCAAAGGAGCAGACTGCCGAACTTCCGCTGAAAATGCCCGAGGACAAGATGTAGGAGCGCCCCGTGGGCGCGATCGCGGCCACGGGCCGCTCCTACAGTTGTATATTCACTCTCCACGCCTTACCATTCCGCCTCATTTTTCAAGGCCCTGCGGCAGATAAGCCATGCGTAGCCACTATTGCGGACAAGTTAACGAGACGCTAATTGGACAGGACGTTGAAGTCTGTGGCTGGGTCCACAGGCGTCGCGACCACGGCGGTGTGATATTCATTGATTTGCGTGATCGCGACGGTCTGCTGCAGGTCGTTTTCGACCCCGATCGGCCGGAAATTTTTGCGGAGGCCGAGCGCATTCGCGGTGAGTACGTTCTGGCCGTCAAAGGACTCGTACGGGAACGTCCCGAGGGTACGATCAACCCGAACATGACGACCGGCCGGGTCGAGGTGCTGGCGCATGAGCTGACTGTCCTGAACCGTTCGGAAACGCCACCGTTTCATCACGACGAGCAGGCGAACGAAGAGCTGCGCCTCACGTATCGGTATCTCGATCTGCGTCGTGAGGACATGCTGAACAACCTGCGGCTGCGGCACAAAGTGACGATGGCGATGCGCGAGTTCCTCGATGGCGAGGGATTCGTCGACGTCGAAACGCCGATGCTGACCCGCGCGACGCCCGAAGGCGCCCGCGATTACATCGTCCCTAGCCGTACACATCCAGGCAAGTTCTTCGCACTGCCGCAGTCGCCACAGCTGTTCAAGCAATTGCTAATGATGTCCGGCCTCGACCGCTATTACCAGATCGTGCGCTGCTTTCGTGACGAGGACCTGCGCGCCGATCGGCAACCCGAATTCACGCAGCTCGATGTCGAAATGAGCTTCGTCGATGAAGCGGGTGTCACTGGCGAAATGGAAGGGCTCATCAGGCATTTGTTCAAGAGAGTACTCGACGTCGACCTGCCGTCGCCATTTCCACGCATGAGTTACGGCGAAGCGATGCAACGCTTTGGCTCTGACAAGCCAGACCTGCGTATCGACCTGGAGCTGATCGAAGTCTCAGACCTGATGGACGAGGTCGAATTCAAGGTCTTCGCAGGGCCGGCCGCGGATCCCGACGGCCGCGTCGCGGCGTTGTGCCTGCCGAACGGCAATGAGCTATCGCGCAGGGAAATCGATGACTACGCGGATTTTGTCGGACGCTATGGTGCGAAAGGCCTCGCTTACATCAAAGTTAATGATGTTGATGCGGGGCGCGAGGGGCTGCAGTCGCCAATCCTGAAATTCCTTCCGGATAACACGGTGAGCGGCATCCTCGAACGTACGGGCGCGAAGACCGGTGACCTGATCTTTTTCGGTGCTGACAAAGCTCGCGTCGTTAATGATGCGCTCGGAGCGCTGCGTGTGAAGCTTGGAGAAGACCGCGGTTTGGTCGCCGAAAGCTGGGCACCGCTTTGGGTCGTGGACTTCCCGATGTTCGAGCAGGATCCCAAAACGAAATCATGGGACCCGTTGCACCATCCGTTTACAGCGCCGGTGAAAGACGATCCGGACGCTCTGCTCGCCGATCCTGCCAACGCCTTGTCTCGCGCTTACGACCTGGCCCTCAACGGACTCGAGCTGGGTGGCGGTTCGATTCGTATTCACGATCAGCGCATGCAGTCGGCAGTTTTCAGATTGCTAAATATCAGTGAGGAGCAGGCCGAGGAAAAATTCGGCTTCCTGCTGCGTGCGCTCGAGTATGGCTGCCCGCCGCATGGAGGAATCGCGTTCGGGCTCGATCGCATTGTCATGTTAATGGCTGGAGCTGAGAGCATTCGCGATGTAATTGCGTTCCCCAAGACGCAATCTGCGCACTGTCCGCTGACCAACGCACCCGGTGCGGTTTCCGCTGAGCAACTTAAGGAAGCTGGTATCAGGCTGCGCACGCCACGAACTGAATGAGTTCAATCAACACCGTCATCTGCATCCACGGCATCTGGTCACACAGTGTCGCAATGACAATGATCAAGCGCCGGCTCGAGAAAGAGTACGGCATGAATGTGCTGTCATTTAACTACCCTTCTGTACGCGGTACGCTCGACGAAAATGCAGCAGCACTTGCACACTTCATTCACGAACAGGAACTCGACGCCACTCATATCGTCGGACACAGTCTTGGCGGCGTCATTGCCCTGCGCATGCTGGCGAACGACACCGAGGCGGTACCGGGTCGTGTCGTTTGCATAGGCTCACCCCTGACGGGATCCCGTGCTGCGGATTTTCTAGGTACACAGGATTGGGCCGAACCGTTTCTCGGGCGCTCAATAACGGCTGGCGTAATTCACGAAGCCGCGAATGAATGGGCTTCGCACGTATGCCATCAACGTGAAGTGGGCGTGATCGCAGGAACGGTGCCCGTGGGTATCGGTCGCCTGCTCACACGTTTCGATGGTGACAATGACGGCTCGGTCGCCGTGTCAGAAACGCAGCTCGAGGGCGCCAAAGACCACATCTGCATGCGAGTGAGTCACAAGGGCTTGCTGGTCTCAAGCGATGTGATCGATCAGGTGGCCGCGTTCTTTAAGCGTGGCGAGTTCCTCCGAGATGACATGAATCGCGGCTAAAGCCGCTCCCACAAATTGATTTGAGCTCTGTGGGAGCGGCTTTAGCCGCGATCCAGTTTCTTCAACTCGTACAAAGCCGCGAGCGCTTCGCGCGGAGTCATTGAGTCCGGCTCAAGATCATCGACCGCACTCCGCAATACATCATCAACCGCAGGTTCTCCGATGGTCAGTGGCAACTGCCCCTGGGGGCTCTCACCGTGAGTCGCTTGCATCGACTCAAGTGTCTTCAGATAAGCCCTGGCGCGCCGGATAACCGCTTTGGGCACGCCTGCGAGCGCAGCAACATGCAATCCATAGCTCTGATTGGCCGGCCCCGGTTTGACGGCATGCAGGAAGACGAGCTGCCCGTCGTGCTCGGTCGCGTCGAGGTGGACATTATTGCAGGCCGACAATTCCTGAGCGAGCGCGGTCAGTTCGAAATAGTGCGTCGCGAATAATGTCATGGCGTTCGCTGTCTCGCCCATGAAATGCGCCGCGGCCCAGGCAAGAGACAAGCCGTCAAAAGTACTTGTGCCGCGTCCGATTTCGTCCATCAGCACGAGGCTCTGTTCGGTCGCGTTGTGCAGAATCGTTGCGGTCTCGGTCATTTCGACCATGAAGGTCGAACGACCACCCGCAAGGTCGTCCGATGCGCCGATGCGAGTGAATATCCGATCGAGCGGGCCAATTCGCAGGCTGTCAGCTGGCACGAAGCTGCCAATGTGCGCGAGGATCGCGATCAAGGCTGTCTGCCGCATATAGGTCGATTTGCCGCCCATATTGGGACCGGTGATCACCAGCAGCCGCCGAGCCTGATCGAGTGCCAGGTCATTGGCCACAAATGGTGTCTCGATGACTTGTTCGACAACGAGGTGGCGGCCGCCGGAGATCTCAATGCACGGCGTGGCGGCGATTTCAGGTTTCGAAAGCCTGAGGCTTTCGGCCCTCTCGGAAAAACAAGCAAGGACGTCGAGTTCAGCAATCGCGAACGCAGTTTGCTGTAGCTCGGCGAGTACTGCATGAAGTTGATCCAGTATGTCTTCGTAAAGTGCTTTCTCACGAGCCAGAGCACGCTCGCGTGCACCGAGCACCTTGTCTTCGAATTCCTTGAGTTCGGGTGTGATGTAACGTTCAGCTGACTTCAATGTCTGTCTGCGTACATACTCGACAGGTGCTTTATCCGCCTGGCTCTTGCTGATCTCGATGTAGTAACCGTGCACACGGTTGTAGCCGAGTTTGAGCGACGCGATACCAGTCCGATCCTTCTCATGCGCCTCAAGATCCAGCAGATACTGGTTAGCATTGGATGCTATGCCGCGGAGTTCATCAAGCTCATCGTCGTAACCATCCGCGATGACCCCGCCATCACGAATCAGCATCGGTGGATTGTCGATGATCGCTTTCGTGAGCAGCACATGCTGGCGATGATGCTCACCGATCCGAGCATTGAGATCGGCGAGCAGCGGCGACTCGAGATCCGCAATCTGGCCGCGCAATTCCGGCAGACGCGAGAATGCCTCGGAGAGCTGGCGAAGATCACGAGGCCGGGCAGAGCGCAGCGCAACCCGTGACAGGATGCGTTCGACGTCCCCAATACCATCGATCTGTGCCTGCAGCCCGGATACCGATCCCGACGTGATCATCGCATCGATTGCCTGGTAGCGGCCCCGCAAAACGACGGTTTCTCGAAGTGGTCTTTGAATCCAGCGGCGCAGAAGACGCGAGCCCATCGGGCTCTGGCAGTGATCCATGACACCGGCAAGCGTGTGCTCGTGATGACCACTCAAGGACTCTTCCAACTCGAGATTGCGCCGTGTTGGACCGTCCATGATGACGGCGTCTTCACGTCGCTCGACGCCTATGGATTGAATGTGAGGCAGCGCCGCTTTCTGCGTGTCCGTTACGTATTGCATAAGCGCGCCAGCCGCTGCAATACCGTGCGAAAAGCCATCGCAGCCAAAGCCACTCAGGTCGCGAGTGCCGAACTGTGCGCACAGCAGTCGCGTTGCACTGTCCAGTTCGAAATGCCACGGCGGCCGCCGCGTTACACGAATGTCCTCTCCAAAGGAGTCGCCGATAGTCTGCTCTTCGTCGACGATGAGCTCGGCTGGTCGTAGTCGTTCGATCTCACCGACTACGGCCTCGATGTCCGGCACTTCAGTCATTTGAAAGCGGCCACCGGCGAGATCCAGCCAGGCAATGCCGATGGCATCGCCTTCGGCGAATACGGAGGCGACGAGGTTATCGCGAGTTTCAGCCAGCAGCGCTTCATCGGTCAGCGTGCCGGGAGTGACAATGCGCGTTACCTCGCGCTCGACAGGCCCTTTGCTCGTGGCCGGATCCCCGACTTGCTCGCAAATCGCAACACTCTCGCCCTGGCGCACGAGTTTCGCGAGATAGCCCTCGACGGCATGATACGGCACACCTGCCATCGGAATCGCGTTACCGCCGGATTTGCCGCGCGATGTCAGCGTGATGTTGAGTAACTTGGCGGCGCGTTTTGCATCGTCGTAGAACACCTCATAGAAGTCGCCCATGCGATAAAACACGAGCATGTCCGGGTACTCAGCTTTGATGGCCAGGTATTGCCGCATCATCGGTGTGTGGACAGGAGTGACTTCAGCTTTCATCGTATCTTGGGTTCCGGCCTGCTAGTCTTGCCTGGGAGTGCGCCTGTAGGAGCCCGCCGTGCGGGCGGTTCTTTTTATGAAAATACTGCATGTCGAAACCGGGCGCCATCTTTACGGTGGTCCACAGCAGGCGATTTACCTGATTTCGGCGCTCATTGACCGTGGACACGATTGCACACTGGTCTGTCCGCCCGATTCCGGCATCGACTCAGCGGCCCGCGCGGCCACGATACCGGTGCGCAATCTGTTTTGTGCAGGCGATCTTGATCTCCCGTTCGCCTACCGGCTTTCGCAGTACTTACAGGGCTCGAAGCCCGATCTCGTGCACTGTCACAGCCGACGCGGTGCCGACATGCTGGGCGGGCTGGCCGCGAGCATTGCGGATGTGCCGGCCGTGGTTTCGCGTCGCGTAGACAACACCGAAATTCGCCTCATGGCCGCGCTACGCTATCGCCCGTTTAAAAAAATTATCGCCATATCAGAGGCGATCGCCAACGTCCTCCGAGATCATGATATTGATGATGAGCGCATCGTGGTTATTCGCAGTGCCGTCGATACGGACAGGTTCGCGGCAGTTGTCGACCGGCAAGCTTTCCAAAAAGAATTTGCCGTCTCACACGATGCCATCGTAATTGCAGCGGCGGGGCAACTGATACCACGCAAGGGACATCGCTACCTGCTGCAAGCGGTCGCGGGTCTCCGCCAGAGCTATCCGCAAATTCGCCTCATCATCTTCGGTGAGGGCTATCTCAATAACCAGTTGCGCGCACAGGCTGCTTCGCTGGGTCTCGGCGATATCGTGCAGTTTGCGGGCTTCCGGGATGATCTTGATGACTATATGAGCTGCTTCGATATCTTCGTGCATCCGGCGCTGGCCGAAGGACTTGGGGTCGCGACGCTCAAAGCCGCCGCCGCTGGCGTACCCGTCGTCGGGTTCGATGCCGGTGGCTTGCCCGAAGCCGTGATCGATGGTGAGACCGGAATACTTGTGCAACCGGAAAACGTTGCGGCACTGGGGGATGCAATAGCGGCGCTGATTGACGAAGATGGCCTCAGGCAAGGAATGGGATCGGCCGGTCGGGAACGGATGCAAAAAGAGTTCTCGATCGATACGATGGTAGACAAGCACGTAGATCTTTATGAGTCGGTATTGAATGGCTGACCACGAATCGATACAAAAGCTGGCTGAAGCGCTGGTTGGCGAGCTCACGTAATTGAGCAAAGTCGTGTCTACGGCGGAGTCCTGTACGGGCGGATGGGTTGCCAAAGCCATAACCGATATCCCCGGAAGCTCGGCTGTTTTCGGCTACGGCATCGTCAGTTATTCGAACGGCGCCAAGGAGTCGATTCTCGGCGTCCAGAACCAGACGCTCGAAGATCATGGATCCGTTAGCGAACCGGTCGTCAAAGAAATGGCTGAAGGGTCGCTGCATCTAAGCGGGGCTGATATCGGCGTTGCGGTTAGCGGTATTGCAGGCCCCGACGGCGGTAGCGAGGAAAAGCCGGTCGGCACGGTCTGGTTTGCCTGGGCAGTGAGAGATGACGGCAAGGTCATGACCCAGACAAGTTGCCAGCATTTCAGTGGCGATCGTGAGCTTGTACGTGAACTCACCGTTGTCTACGCCTTGCAGGGCGTACTGGATCGAATCGGGCCGTGAATACAAGGCGCCTTTTCTTCGCCCTCTGGCCGGATTCGCGGCAACGTGACCGGATGCGTGACTTCATCAGCCCGGTTGCGAGACTCGTTGAGGGCAGGGCGATCGATCGTCGTAACTGGCACGTCACGCTGGTCTACATAGGCGAGTTTCCGGAAGCCCGCATCGACGAATTGCACGAGGTGAAGAAGACTATCAGCGTCGAGCCGTTCCGCCTGCGCTTTGACCGTCTCGAGTTCTGGCCGCGTCCGAAAATAGCAGCGTTGGTTGCACCGACCGTGCCACCGGAGCTGGACCGGCTCGTGGAAGACCTTAAGGGCAAGGTGTTTGCGGCCGGTATCGAACCGGAGCAGCGCACCTATCGGCCCCACGTGACCGTTGTGCGCAACGCCCGACCGTTCGAGACGCAACGATTGGCGCAGTCGGCCATGATCGAGTGGTCGGATCTTGAATTGGTGGAGTCGGTTTCCGGGCAGGGTGGAGTAACTTACCGCCCACTAGTCAAAGACTTCTGACTTCTTCTTCGTGTTTCTTCAAGTACTGCCCGGATTGACCGGCAGCAGGCTGCTGCTACGCCGCAGGCTTTGTGGAATAATTGCAGGCCACAGATCACACCTAATCGGATGGCAACAAAAAATGGATGACAACCGCAAGAAAGCTCTCGCCGCAGCCCTCGGACAGATCGAAAAACAATTTGGTAAGGGCTCGGTCATGCGCCTCGGCGACAATCCCATGTCACGGGATATCGACGTTGTATCGACCGGCTCGATCGGACTCGATGTGGCGCTTGGAATCGGCGGAGTGCCAAAAGGGCGGGTTGTCGAGATTTATGGTCCGGAAGCCTCAGGTAAAACGACGCTGACACTACAGATAATTGCCGAAGCGCAGAAGATTGGCGGTACGGCGGCATTTGTTGACGCTGAGCACGCGCTCGACCCGACCTATGCTGAAAAGCTTGGTGTTAACGTCGATGAGCTGCTGGTATCACAGCCGGACACCGGCGAGCAAGCGTTGGAAATCACCGATATGCTGGTCCGTTCAGGTGCAGTGGACGTCATTGTTATCGACTCCGTTGCGGCGCTGACGCCGAAAGCAGAGATCGAAGGTGAGATGGGCGATTCGCATATGGGCTTGCAGGCTCGGCTGATGTCGCAGGCACTCAGGAAACTGGCCGCCAATATTAAACGCTCGAACGCGATGGTTGTGTTTATCAACCAGATTCGCATGAAGATCGGCGTGATGTTCGGCAGCCCCGAGACAACAACAGGTGGCAACGCGCTCAAGTTTTATTCGTCGGTTCGCCTCGACATTCGTCGTATTGGCGCAATCAAGAAGGGTGACGAAGTCATCGGTAACCAGACCCGCGTCAAGGTCGTCAAGAACAAGGTATCGCCACCGTTCAAGATGGCCGAGTTCGAGATTCTGTACGGATTTGGCATTTCTCGTGAGGGTGAGATCATCGACATCGGCGTGCAGCATGGCCTGATAGACAAGGCCGGTTCGTGGTATAGCTATGGCGATGACCGTATCGGCCAAGGCAAGGAAAACGTTCGCGAGTACCTGAAGGCGAACCCGGAAACCGCCGCGGAAATCGAGGCCAAGATTCGTGCGAAGCTGCTGCCGGACTCGGTTGATGCGCCAGCTGCCGCTGCCGACGACAAAGAGGCTGTCGCGCAGGAAGCATGAATAAGATGTGGGAGCGGCTGTGGGAGCGGCTTTAGCCGCGACTTGTAGGAGCCCGCTCCCGTCAAGCGGGATCAAGACATGCGGGCGATCTCCACAGTGTCAGATAATTTCCTCGACCCAATTGAAGCTCGCAAGAAGGCGATGGATTACCTCGCCCGGCGTGAGCACGGTTGTGTTGAACTTCTTAACAAAGTCAGGAAGTTTGGGTTCGATGCCAGCGTAGCAGAGGACGCTGTCGCGCAGCTTGTCGAAGATGGTTTGCAGAGCGATCAGCGCTTTGTCGAGGCATTCGTCCAATCACGCATTAATCAGGGCAAGGGTCCTGCACGAATTCGCGCTGATCTTCGGGAACGCGGAATCAGTGACGCCCTGGTTGACGACGGGCTTCGCGATGCCAGGCAGGATTGGCACAAATTAGCCTGTGAAGTTCGCCTGAAGAGATTTGGGGCCGGATGTCCAACGGATTTCAAAGACAAGACCCGGCAAATGCGCTTTCTCCAATCCAGAGGGTTCGAAACCGATCACATTCAGGCTGCTGTTTCGGCAGCAGGCGAATAAGCATAGAATCATCATCGATGAAATCCATGACAAGCAACGAGTTGCGCCAGGCATTCCTGGATTACTTTCGCGATAACGAACACGAAGTTGTCGCGAGCTCTCCACTGGTGCCCGGCAACGACCCAACGCTGCTATTCACGAATGCCGGCATGGTGCAGTTCAAGGACGTGTTTCTCGGATCGGACAAACGCAAGTACGATCGTGCCGCGACATCACAACGTTGTGTTCGTGCTGGTGGAAAACACAACGATCTCGAGAACGTCGGCTATACAACCCGGCATCACACGTTCTTCGAGATGCTCGGCAATTTCAGCTTTGGCGATTACTTCAAGCGCGACGCGATCAGGTACGCGTGGGAGTTTCTGACAGAAACGCTTGGTCTCCCACCGGAGCGATTGTGGGTGACCGTTTTCAATGACGATGACGAGGCCGCTGATATCTGGCTCAATGAAATTAAGGTCGACCCAAAACGTTTCGCACGCATGGGCGAGAAAGACAATTTCTGGGCGATGGGCGATACGGGGCCCTGCGGGCCTTGCAGCGAGATCTTTTACGATCATGGCGCCGAGGTTGCAGGCGGCCCACCGGGATCGCCAGACGAAGACGGCGATCGCTATGTCGAGATCTGGAACCTCGTGTTCATGCAGTTTGATCGTTCGGCCGATGGCGAGCTGGTGCCGTTGCCGAAACCGTCCGTCGATACAGGCATGGGCCTCGAGCGCATCGCCGCAGTCATGCAAGGTGTGCACAGCAACTATCAAATCGATCTTTTTGCCAACGTAATCGAAGCTGCTGCAGATTTACTCGACGTCAAGAACGACGGCTCGAGTTCGCTCAACGTTATTGCAGACCACATTCGCGCCTGTGCATTCTTGATTGTTGACGGCGTGTTGCCGGGCAACGAGGGCAGGGGATACGTGCTGCGGCGCATCATCCGACGTGCGATTCGCCATGGCAAGAAACTCGGCGCTGATGGATTGTTCTTCAGTAGACTCGTCGCGCCACTTGCCAAAGAGATGGGCGCTGCCTATCCCGAGCTTGTCAAAGGGCAGGTACATGTAGAGAAAGTGTTGGCCAATGAAGAAAAGCGATTCGCCGAAACACTCGACCAGGGTATGGAAATTCTCGACGTCGCAATCGCCGAGCTCAAGGGCAAGGAAATTCCAGGCGATGTCGTCTTCAAGCTCTACGATACTTACGGTTTTCCTGTTGACCTGACTGCGGATATTGCGCGCGAGCGTGGGTTGACAGTGGATCAGAGTGGCTTCGAAGAAGCGATGAGCGGACAACGTGATCGGGCTCGCGCGGCGAGCAAGTTCAGTGTCGGGGCAGCTACGATTCCTATGATTCAAGCAAGTGGCGCTGCAAACGTAATTTCTTTAGAGACCGAATTTTCAGGTTATGAGGGCACCAAGGCGTCGGGTGAGGTCGTCGCGCTATTCAACGACGGTAAACCTGTCGACCAGCTTTTGGTTGGTGACGATGGCGCCGCGATTCTCTCGTCAACACCTTTCTACGCAGAAAGTGGCGGGCAAATTGGTGATACCGGCACGTTGTCAGCAGGTGATCACTCGTTCACAGTTGTCGACACACAGAAGAGTGGCAAAGCCATAGTGCATTATGGTTCGGTGCAGGCTGGAGAGTTTAGCGTCGGTGACAAAGTTGATGTGCTCGTCGATGCTGAGCGGCGTCAGGCGATTCGCTTGAATCATTCGGCAACACACCTGATGCATGCGGCGCTTCGCGCGGTGCTCGGCGACCACGTACAACAAAAGGGCTCACTTGTCGCGCCGGATCGCCTGCGCTTCGATTTCTCGCATTACGAAGGCGTAATGACGGAGCAGCTGCAGGAGATCGAAGACATCGTCAATGATGAGATTCGACGCAATGTTGCGGCCGATACTCAGGTCATGAGTTATGACGATGCCATCGCTTCGGGCGCAATTGCATTGTTCGGCGAGAAGTACGACGACAAGGTGCGGGTGCTTAACTTCGGTGATTTTTCGGTCGAGCTGTGTGGTGGCACGCATGTCGATCGCACGGGTGATATTGGAGTCTTCAAGATCACGCATGAAGGTGGTGTTGCATCTGGTGTGCGCCGAATCGAGGCGGTCACCGGAACGGGCGCGCTGGAGTGGCTCGATGCCAACCAACGATCGCTAAACGAGATCGCCGGGTTGCTGCGAAGCCAGCCGGACATGGCATCGGCGAAGGTCGAACAGCTATTGAAGCGCAACAAGGAGCTTGAGAAAGAACTCGCCGCGGCGAAACAGGCGCTTGTCACAGGATCGGGTAGCGACCACTCAGTGGATGTTCAGGAAATCGGGGGCATCAAAGTGCTGGCTGCGCGTATCGATGGTGCAGATGCAAAGACGCTGCGGGAAGCCGTCGATCGCTACAAGGACAAGTTGCAGAGTGCAATCGTCGTGCTGGGCTCGGTCGACAATGGCGTTGTTCGACTCGCGGCCGGGGTTACCAGGGACAACACCGATCGTATCCGCGCAGGCGACCTGATCAAGCCCGTTGCCGAGCAGGTTGGCGGCAAGGGTGGCGGTCGTCCGGATTTCGCCCAGGCCGGCGGGAGCAATCCCGAGGGCCTCGACGAGGCCCTCGGATCAGTTTCAGCGTGGGTCGCGAAACAACTCGCCCAATAAAGTGCGGCCGGAATCGATGAGTGGAACACCCTGACGGAGCGGGCGGTCTGATTCGGAGATGGCCCGATTCGGGGGAATTTTCTCCTGAAATGGGCATCTGAGCCGAAAATCGACTAGTATTACAACGGTTTAGGATGTACGACGCGTAACAAGAAAGGGGCGGAGCCCCGAGAAAGCAGGAGTAGGATGTCATGCTAATTCTGACGCGACGCGCTGGTGAGACGGTAATGAT
>Ga0255052_10000641_pt1 | contig 27811 bp, 30 predicted proteins | sample JV7_2_21_MG_FD_188632 | JGI IMG/M metagenome (GOLD analysis project Ga0255052, IMG submission 188632) | Seawater microbial communities from Jervis Inlet, British Columbia, Canada - JV7_2_21 | ecosystem: Environmental > Aquatic > Marine > Inlet | place: Canada: British Columbia | collected...
ACCCGGGTGATCGCCGAAGCGAGTAATGATTTCCTGTACCTTTGCGCGGATAGTTTCCGGGTCTGCATAGAGCACGCAGGGATCGAGGTTGCCCTGCAATGCAACCCTGTCGCCGACGCGCGAACGCGCCTCGTCGATCTCAATTGTCCAGTCGAGTCCGAGCGCATTGCAACCGGTATCGGCGATATCTTCGAGCCACTGCGCGCCACCCTTGGTGAACAGCGTGACCGGAATTGTCTGACCATCTTGCTCGCGTTTCAGACCCGAAACTATCTGCTGCATGTAATTGAGTGAGAATTCGCGGTAAGTTTGCGGGGTCAGCACGCCACCCCAGGTATCGAAGACCATCACCGCCTGTGCGCCAGCTTCGATTTGCGCGTTCAGATAAGCTGTTACCGATTGTGCCAGGATGTTTAACAGCTGATGCAGGGCCGCCGGGTTTTGGTACATCATTCCTTTTATATAGCGATACTCCTTGGAACTTCCACCTTCGACCATATAGGTCGACAATGTCCAGGGGCTGCCGCTAAATCCGATTAGTGGGACCTTGCCGTCGAGTTCCTGTCGAATCAGACTCACGGCATCGGTGACATAACGCAGACTGTCGCTCGGATCCGGAACGCCTAAACGGCCGATATCCGCTTCGCTACGCAGAGGCCTTTCGAATTTGGGGCCTTCGCCTTCAGCGAAATAGAGACCGAGTCCCATCGCATCTGGAATTGTCAGAATATCGGAAAACAGGATTGCCGCATCGAGGGCGAAACGTCGCAATGGCTGCAGCGTGACCTCGCAGGCCAGTTCCTTGTTCTTGCACAAATCGAGAAAGCTGCCGGCCTGTTTACGTGTAGCGCGGTACTCGGGCAGGTAGCGTCCTGCCTGGCGCATGATCCAGACGGGGGTGGTATCGGTTGGTTGGCGGAGCAGCGCCTTGATCAGGCGATCGTTTTTGAGTGCGGGCAGGCTCATTAAACTTCCAGGTAATCGAGGATGCCTTCGGCTGCCTGGCGACCCTCGTAGATCGCGGTGACCACGAGGTCGGAACCACGCACCATGTCCCCGCCCGCAAACACTTTCGGGTTGCTGGTCTGAAACGGAAACTCGTTCTGTTCAGGAGCGAGCACGCGCCCACCATCATCGATCGCAATCATATGGTCAACAAACCAGTCAGCCGGATTTGGACGAAATCCAAACGCAATCACGACCACGTCGGCGGGCAGGACTTCCTCGGAGCCGGGAACGACTTCTGGTCTGCGTCTGCCCTGTTCATCGGCTTCACCCAACTCGGTGGAAATCAACTTGATGCCCTCAACCTTGTTGTCACCGACGATTTCGAGTGGTTGGCGGTTGAACAGAAACTCGATGCCTTCTTCCATGGCGTTGTCGACTTCGCGCATCGAGCCCGGCATGTTTGCACGGTCGCGGCGGTAGGTGCAGGTCACGCTTGTTGCGCCCTGGCGGATCGCGGTGCGGACGCAGTCCATCGCGGTGTCGCCTCCGCCCAGTACAACCACCTGCTGGCCATTGAAGTCGATAAATTCGGGCTTGTCACCGCCGAAATCAATTTGATCGTGGATGTTTGCCACGAGGTAAGGAAGCGCTTCATAAACACCGGCTTTGGTCTCGCCCGGGAAGTTACCTTTCATGTAGCTGTAGGTGCCCATGCCAAGGAACACCGAATCATAGTCGGCAAGCAGTTGCTCGAAGCTTAGGTCTTTGCCGATTTCGATATTTAGACGGAATTCAACACCCATGTCTTCAAACATTTTGCGGCGTCGTGTCACAACTTCTTTCTCGAGCTTGAATGGCGGGATGCCGAAAGTCAGCAAGCCGCCAATTTCAGGGTACTTGTCAAATACCACGCAGGCTACGCCGTTGCGAGTCAGTACGTCGGCACAGGCGATACCAGCTGGACCTGCACCTATGACCGCAACCTTTTTACCGCTGTCGGTTACGTTGGAGAGATCGGGAGCCCAGCCCTGCTCGATCGCCTTGTCGGTAATGTATTTTTCAACCGAGCCGATCGACACCGCGCCAAAACCGGTATTTAGCGTACAGGCGCCTTCGCACAGTCGGTCGTGGGGGCAGATTCGTCCGCAAATCTCGGGCAGGCTGTTGGTCTTGTGCGACATTTCGACGGCTTCCAGCAGATTGCCTTCAGCCACCAGTTTGAGCCAGTTAGGGATATAGTTGTGAACCGGGCACTTCCATTCGCAGTAAGGATTGCCACACTCGATGCAGCGTTGTGCCTGCTCGGCGGCTTCCTGCTGTTCGTAGTCGCCGTAGATTTCACCAAATTCCTTAACCCGTACAAATGCCGGTTTTTTACCGGGGTCGGTACGTTGTACTTCCAGGAACTGGAAAACGTTAGGCATGGATGCTAGTACTCCTTCGAGGTGATAAATGCAAATCCAGCCTGTCGAGCAGTGGCTAGATGCAAGGCGCTTACTCGCCGCTGCAGCCATTCTGCAGCAAGAGTAAGCAACACCGCAAATGGCCACTGCTCGACAGGCCCTACGGGAGCCACTGCAGCGAGCCATTTCTGCGTTGTGGCTCTTGGCAATGATGCAATCATTACCTGCGAGCCACGCCTTGAACTGACGCGCTGCAGTGGCTCTGGATTCGCATTTATCACCTCGAAGGAGTACCTACCCTAGGCGGATAGCCGGGACTTGATAAGCTGGCTGACTTTCCCCATATCTGCGCGCCCCTGCAGCTGGGGTTTGAGTACCCCCATTAACTTACCCATATCCTTGATGGTTGCTGCACCGGTGGCGGCAATGGATTGTTCGACGAGATCATTGATTTCTGCCTCAGACAGGGCCTCCGGCAGATACTCCTGAATAATTTCAATCTCGGCCTGTTCGACTGCAACCAGGTCGTCACGGCCGGCGCCGCTATAATGGGAGATTGATTCGCGGCGCTGCTTGACCATTTTATCGAGCACCGCAAGTATACGGGTGTCGTCAAGTTCGATGCGTTCGTCGACTTCTATTTGCTTGATAGCCGCGAGCATCAGGCGGACCACACCAAGCCGTTTCTTGTCACCGCTTTTCATCGATGACTTCATGTCGGTCGTTAATTCTGGCTTGAGCGTACTCGACATTGCGCGCCTGGCTTAGTAGAGGCGTCTGCGGGTACCGAAATCCTTGGAGATGCGCTTGAAATTGCGCTTTACTGCGGCGGCTGATTTACGCTTGCGAACTGCGGTGGGTTTTTCATAGTGTTGACGACGACGGGTTTCGGTCAGGACGCCCGCTTTTTCACAAGACCGCTTGAAACGACGCAATGCGAAATCAAATGGTTCGTTGTCCTTTACTTTAACTGATGGCATATTTGTTGATCCAGTATGTTAACAGTGGCGCCATTTTACTGGCTCCGGCTTTAAGAGCCGGACAATTATAAGGAGGCGGCACCAAATATCAATCTCAAGAAGTAATTAATATCCTGTTTTTATGAAAGTTTTAGGTATCGAAAGCTCCTGTGACGAGACCGGTATCGCTGTTTACGATAGTGATAACGGGCAAATTTGGCAGCGACTTTACTCGCAGGTCGAAAAGCATCGTGAGTATGGTGGGGTGGTGCCCGAACTCGCTTCGCGCGACCACGTTGTCAAGGCGGCGCCGCTAATGGGTGAAATCCTCGATGAAATCGGTGGCATCGATGTCATTGACGCGATTGCCTACACCCGGGGTCCCGGGCTGATTGGCGCGCTGATGGTCGGTGCCAATCTTGCCCGCGGACTGGCCTGGGCCCTCGATAAGCCGGTGCTGGGTGTGCATCACATGGAAGGCCATTTACTGGCGCCTATGTTATCCGCCGAGCAACCGGAATTGCCGTTTGTGGCGTTGCTGGTGTCCGGTGGGCATACCCTGTTGGTCGATGTCAAAGCTCTTGGCGACTATCGCATTCTTGGCGAATCGCTTGACGATGCGGTCGGGGAAGCCTTCGATAAAACCGCGAAACTGATGGGATTACCCTACCCGGGTGGTCCGGAACTGGCGGCCCTTGCGGATTCGGTGGCGCAATCCAGGTTTGAATTTCCCCGTCCGATGACAAATCGGCCCGGGCTTGATTTCAGCTTCAGTGGCCTCAAGACCGCGGCACTTAATATTGTCAGGCAGCACGAACCGCTGGACCACAAGCTGCGCGCAGAAGTTGCCTTTGCATTCCAGCAAGCCGTTGTGGATACCTTGCGCATTAAATGCAAACGGGCTTTGGATGAGACCGGGTATCAGAATCTCGTCATCGCCGGGGGGGTGGGCGCCAATCGACGCTTGCGTGAAGTTCTCGAAAAACTGGGAAATGCGGAAAATACCCGGGTTTACTTCCCGGCGCTGGAATATTGTACCGATAACGGTGCCATGATCGCTTATGCCGGGGCGTTGCGCCTGCTGCGTGGCCAGACTGATGACTCGGCTAGCGATGTGTTGGCCCGCTGGTCGCTGGAGTCGCTATCTGTCATTCCCGCGTAAGCGGCGGTCCGACGTTTCGGAATCTCATGACAGTGACACTACCCCAAGATTCCCGCTTGCGCGGGAATGACTAAATATGGGGATGGCTATATAAAATGAATATATATAAGTTATCAATCAGGATTCGGAGCCCTGGATCAGGCGCTGGATATTGCTTTTATGGCGCCAGATAAGAATGGCCGAGAGCGCGACAAACACGATACTGACCTGAAGGTCCTGCTCGCGCCAGTAGATCAGCAGCGGCAAAGCACAAAAAGAGATGATTGCGGCTAACGATGAAATCTTGAATACCCTGGCGAACAGGAGCCAGATAGCGATCAGAATTGCGCCGGCTATCCAGTTAAAACCGACCGTAGCGGCAATCGCCGTGGCAACGCCTTTGCCTCCCCGAAAGTGAAAGAATACCGGGAAACAGTGTCCGCTGAACGCGGCGAATGCGGTAAGCGCTGCGACCAACGGATCGGCTTCTAACCAGCGCGCTATCAGGACAGGGATAAGGCCCTTCAAACAATCACCGACGAGGGTCAGGAACGCGGCTTTTTTGCCGGCAATGCGCAGTACATTGGTGGCACCGGGATTGTTCGATCCCTCGCTGCGAGGGTCCTTGAATCCCATGATCTTGCTCAGCACTATTGCCGACGAAATCGACCCGAGCAAATAGGCGAATAGTATTAAGGCAGCGGATTCCAGCATCGATGACAGGGTAGTAGTGTTGGCCAGACTCTAACAGATAAGGGGCGACCTTACAGCCCGCATCAATTTCGATTCCCGACCAGCGGGGAGCGAGGTTCCCGGTAAATCATTGTCGTGCCTGCATTGTCGTATTTGAGCCGCTCCAAAATGCCAAAATTGCGCAAATCAGGCGTTATTCAGGGTTGTTGGAGCTTTAGGGCGACAAATGCATGATGCTGACCCCTGGATTCGGGTAGAATCCTTTGCCGGCGGTGTCGATGTGCCAGTTTTTTCAAATTCGGCTGTCATTGCTGCTCGCATTAATCGCTGAATATACCCGGTAATCATGAAAATAGTTCCAGGAGACTCTTTGGACCTGCTCAATACACCTCGGCTGGATAAACAATCGATCAAAAAATACTTCAATCGTGCTGCTAAAAGTTACGAAAATGCTGCTATCTTGCATGAAGAGGTAGAAAATCGACTTTTAGAAAGGCTGCAGTACATACGTCACCGTCCGGAGACAATCGTCGATATTGGCTGCGGCACGGGCAGGGGTGTGCACGGTCTGCAAAAGGCCTACCCACGAGCCCGGGTCTTTGCTGCAGATATTGCTTTTGAAATGCTGCTGCAGGCTCGTTCCAAGTTTCGATTACTGTCGAAAAAACGGCTGGTTACGGCCGATATGGAGCGCCTTCCGTTTGCCAGCCAGACAATCGATCTCGTGTTTTCGTCGCTGGCAATGCCATGGTGTAATGATGTCGGCACAACGATTAAAGAGTTTGCCCGCATCTCTCGACCCGGTGGTTTGCTGATGTTCTCCAGTTTCGGTCCCGGTACCCTGTATGAACTGGCCGATAGCTGGCAGATGATGGACGCTCACCCGCATGTTCATCAGTTTGTCGATATGCACGATGTCGGTGACGCCATGCTGGCAGCCGGTTTCGCCCAACCGGTCGTGGATGCCGAGACAATTCGACTGGAATATCGAGAGTTTCGACCACTACTGGATGATTTGCGGAATATCGGTGCCAATAACGCGGACGTCAGTCGCCGGCGGGGATTGATGACGCCAGCGCAGTTGAGCAAACTGGAAACCTGTTATCGTCAGCATGGATTCGAGGGCGATAAGTTCGTTGCATCCTACGAGGTCGTCTACGGGCATGCCTGGATTGATGCCCTTTAAAGAATGAAGCTCGCTGCGAAAGCGTTGAAAACTGCTGCATAAGTTCCATTTACTCGATTGTGGTCTGGCCGATGTCGGGGTGACTGGCTAAAATTTCTTCCAATACCGATTCGGAACTTTACAGGCAGCCCGGAATTAGAGCTGCGATGTTGATCAGGATGCCGGGGGGGCGATACCGTGAGGTTGCAGCCAGCCCATATAGAATGAGAACACGATGAAGACGAAAGTCACAATGGAAAGGACAATTCGGACGGTCAGGAGTTTGACGGTTGCATTGGAGTTGGAGCGATCCTTGATCATGCTGAACATACTTGCGCCAAGGCTCAGCACGATCAGCAGCAACAAGACAGCAATGATAATTTTTACGATGAGCATGGTTATTAACAGGTATACGCTGGGGACTAGTTTACTGGATCACGAGTCTTTGTCGATATGATGATTGGACGGCGAAGGTTTAAGCCTACCTGGTGGGCGATTGCGCTGACTGCCGGGGGCGTATCTCTATGTGTTGCCCTGGGGCTGTGGCAACTCGATCGTGCGGCACTTAAGGAGTCAATCGAATTAAAGTTTGAGCAACGGCTGGGTGAACAATACCAGGCGTTTGCGGCGGGTGATGCGCTGGATGATATCGAATTCCGCAAGCTTTTGCTGCAGGGAAGTTACGATAATACCCGCCACTTGCTGGTCGACAATCAGCTGCATCGCGGCAGGGCCGGTTACTACGTGCTGACCCCCTTAAAGCTCAAGGACAGCGATGACCTGATCCTGGTAAACCGCGGTTGGGCGGCATGGGGCGTTTCGCGTGAAGAATTGCCGCCGATACCTCCCGCGACGAGCGCCAACGGCGTTGCAGGTATTGCAAATTATCCGAACCAACCGGCGCTGCGCCTTGGCGGAATGAATCCATCTGAGCGCTGGCCCCAGCTAATTCCCTATATCGACATCGAGGCCCTGCAGACGCAATTCTCGGGTCGCCTGTTGCCGGTGGTGCTATGGTTGGCGCCCGAACAGAGTGGCGCCTTCGTGCGTGACTGGAACCCGGTCTGGATGAAGCCTGAAAAGAGCCGTGCCTATGCGACGCAGTGGTTCGCCTTCGCACTGATCGCGCTCGTGTTTTTTGTAATTTTAAACCTGCGGAAAATTGAATGAACCAGGAAGAACCCAAACGATTGTTGTGGTACCGGATCAAGCTGCTTGCGCTAATTGCGGTATTCTTATCACCTTTTATCGGTGGTTGGCTGGCGCTTTACGTGTTTGATATCAAGCCCAGCAGTGGCAACTACGGCATGCTGGTAGCGCCGGTGAAAAAACTCGATTGGCCGCTCCTCGAGACACTCGACGGTCAACGACACGAGGGCGGATTTGGACGCAAATGGACCTTCCTGTTATTCAGCGGCGAATCCTGTGATGAACAGTGTCGATCGAACCTGTTTTATATGCGCCAGATCAGGACCTTGCTGGGACGTGACACCATGCGTCTGCAAAATGTGCTGATTAGCACGCGACCTCTAAGCGAGCAGACGAGAATATACCTGCAGAACTTCCCTAACCTGAAAGTGGTTGAAAACTACCAGGATACGAACCTGTACAGGCAGTTCTACCTCGAGGGCCATGGCGAGGTCGGCGATGCTCCCCGCATGTACCTGGTGGACCCTGATCAGAACCTGATGATGCATTATCCCGCCGAGAGCGAACAGGACCGGGTGCTCGACGATATAAAGAAACTGATGAAGTTATCCCAGATCGGTTGAGTCTGTTATCATCGCGCGATTGAACCGCAACCGAGATTGAATCGCGGCAAGAATGCCTGTATAAAGCCGCTTTCTCAAAAAGCACTTAACCCATCGAAAATTAAATGACAGCGCTTACGCTTAACGCCTGCTCGCAATACTACAAGCTGACTAAACCCAAGGTCGTCTACCTGATCGTGTTTACCGCGATGGTGGGGATGCTGCTGGCTGCAGACGGTGCGGTACCGCTAGATACTTTCGTGTTCGGATTGCTCGGCATCGGTCTTGCCGCAGCCTCGGGGGCAGCGATCAACCATGTGGTTGATGAACACATCGACCGAATCATGGAACGCACTCGCAACCGCCCGTTGGTCAGCGGCGAGCTCGATCAGAAATCAGCCTTGATTTTTGCACTGTCGATTGGTGCCCTGGGTATTGCCTTACTATTGGTGTTTATCAACCTGCTTACCGCGGTACTGACCTTCTTTTCGCTGGTCGGGTATGCATTGATTTATACCATGTACCTGAAGCGTGCAACGCCACAAAACATCGTGCTCGGAGGTGCCGCTGGTGCTGCGCCACCCTTGCTGGGCTGGACTGCGGTGACCGGAACCGTCGATACCGAGGCCCTGTTGTTATTCCTGATCATTTTTGTCTGGACGCCGCCGCATTTCTGGGCGCTCGCGATCCGTCGTCGCAAAGAATATGCCAAGGCCGAAATTCCGATGCTACCGGTGACCCACGGCGTCAATTTCACCAAGATCCAGATTCTGCTCTATACCATTTTGCTGTTCGTGGTAACGATGATGCCCTTTATTGTGCAGATGAGTGGCCTGATATACCTCGCCGGGGCAATCGCGTTAGGGGTCGGATTTCTATATTACGCGATCAAACTGTATCGAGACCCGGAGCCCAACGTGATCGCGATGAAAACATTCGGCTACTCGATTTTCTACCTGAGTCTATTGTTCGCGTTCCTGCTTTTGGATCACTACGCGCGCCTGTTCATACGCGGCTGGTTTCTCTAGTTACCCGTCAGGTGCAAGACCAGCTGCACCACACCCACCAGCGTCAGCACAAACACGAGTCCAAATAACAATCCCATCCAGATAAAATGGGACATCTTGCCGTGTTTGAAATCACGCTCGCGATTGGTGCTGCTTTGTACCCCGAGGAACGCCGAGAAGGTACTTTTAAGAAGTTGCCCGAAGCTCAAATGATCTTCTTCACCCGAGTGCTCGTCTTGATTTTTGTTCAAGATTGAATTCCTTATTAAGATTCTTGAAATTAAGTATTGTCGCAGCCGGGCTTAAATGGTGAAATATCCAATCTAGAGTAGGCCCTAAATCTATACATGGTCAACATTAGCAAGGTCGATTCCCCGGATAGCTATAGAATCGTGCTGTCCCCTAACTGTTCCATCACCTGGCGTGAACTAGTGCTGTTTTACCTGTTTACCTGCCTGGTCGCAATTGCTGTGGGTCTCTTTTTCACATTGCAAGGGATGTGGATGGTACTGCCTTTTTCCGGGCTTGAAATGCTAGCCCTGGGTATCGGGCTTTATTTGACCTCACGCAAGGTCTACCGCAAGGAAGTGATCACGCTGGATCCGGACCGGACCAGGATCGAGAAAGGCGTGCAACGGGCTGTCCAGAGCTGGGAGTTCAAGACGCCCTGGGTGCGGATTATCGACGAACCTAGAGATGGTCGTAACCCTAGACGCAGGCTTGCTATCGGCATGCATGGGGCTGCGGTAGAGGTGGGGAGTTTTCTGGCCAATTCGGAAAAGGATGCGCTAGCCTTTCAATTGAAAGGCTGTATAATCCGCGTTTGATTTAGCGCCGTCTGGATGTCCATGTCCAGGTGGCTTTTTGTGTTTAAATGCCGGCACGAGTCACGCAACTTCCTTAAAATTTGCGGCCGTGTGGTACAGGGGAGTCAAAGAATGATTTTTAACAAGTTATCCCGACGTTTCTTGGTTATCGTCACGGGCCTGGCTTCGGTATTATCGGTGTCCGCAGCTCATGCAGAGTACGAGTTGAACATGACCGAGAGCGTTACTCCCATAGGTCAGCAACTCTACAGTCTCCATATGCTGGTATTATGGGTCTGTGTCGTTATCGGGGTGGTCGTCTTCGGTGCGATGGCGTGGTCAATAATTTATCACCGCAAGTCCAAGGGCGCAGTAGCCGCTAATTTTCATGAAAGCACCACGGTAGAAATTATCTGGACGGTGGTGCCCCTGGTAATTTTAATCGGTATTGCGATTCCGGCGACTGGTACCTTGCTCGACCTGGAAGACGCCAAAACCGATGTCGACATTACGCTGCAAGTGACCGGCATCCAGTGGAAATGGAAATATACCTACATAGACGAGGACGTCAGTTTTATCAGCAGCCTGGCGCAGTCCAGCCGCGATGTGATCAGTGATCCGACCGGCAATGAAAACTACCTGCTTGAAGTTGATGAGCCGGTGGTACTCCCGATCAACAAGAAAATCCGATTCCTGTTCCACTCCGATGATGTCATCCACGCCTGGTGGGTGCCGGAACTGGCGGTCAAGCAGGATTCAGTTCCCGGATTTATCAACGATTCCTGGGCGACCATCGAAGAGCCCGGAACTTATCGGGGTCAGTGCGCCGAACTCTGTGGTAAAGATCACGGATTCATGCCGATCGTGGTGCGGGCAGTTACTGAATCTGAATACGAACAATGGCTAGTCAGCAAGAAAGCCGAGGCGGCCGCAGCCGCAGCATCGGCTGAACAGGAATGGTCGATGAAGGACCTGGTTGCGCGTGGCGAAACCGTTTACCAGGCTAACTGCTCGGCCTGCCATGGTCCTACCGGTGCCGGTATTCCGGGCGCCTTCCCGGCGATGACTGGTAGCGCGATCGTAAATGGAGACGCCGCGGGGCATATCGACGTCGTGGTTAACGGCAAGGCAGGTACGGCAATGGCGTCCTTCAAGGGTCAGCTCAATGACGTCGATATCGCCGCGGTCATTACCTACGAGCGCAACAGTTTAGGTAATAGTGTGGGTGACATGGTTCAGCCGTCAGCCATCAAGAATGCAAGATAAGGGGATTTAGATGTACACCGAAACAACACACGACACGCACGACACGCATGACGATCACGATCATCATGGTCCCGCCAAGGGCTTGTTGCGTTGGGTCACCACGACTAACCATAAAGATATTGGCACGCTCTACCTGTGGCTTGCATTTACCATGCTGCTGTACGGTGGATCGATGGCGATGATCATTCGCCTGGAACTGTTCCAGCCCGGACTGCAGTGGGTCGAGCCCCATTTCTTCAACCAGATGACTACAATGCACGGCCTGGTCATGGTCTTCGGTGCGATCATGCCGGCTTTTGTCGGGCTTGCCAACTGGTTGGTACCAATGATGATCGGGGCCCCGGATATGGCGTTGCCACGCCTGAATAACTGGAGCTTCTGGATTCTGCCGTTCGCGTTTACGATGCTTGCCTCTACTACCTTGATGGAAGGCGGTGCACCGGCGTTTGGGTGGACCTTTTATGCGCCGTTATCCACTACTTTTGCCCCGGACACGACCGATTTTTTCATCTTTGCGGTCCACTTGATGGGGATTTCATCGGTCATGGGCGCGATTAATATCATTGCGACCATATTGAACATGCGTGCTCCGGGTATGACCCTGATGAAAATGCCGCTGTTCGTGTGGACCTGGTTGATTACCGCGTACCTGTTGATCGCGGTTATGCCGGTACTCGCAGGTGCGGTTACGATGATGCTGACCGATCGGCATTTTGGCACTTCTTTCTTTGATGCCGCCGGCGGTGGTGATCCGGTCATGTTCCAGCATATATTCTGGTTCTTCGGCCATCCCGAGGTGTATATCATGATCCTGCCGGCGTTCGGCATCATTTCAGCGATCATCCCTACTTTCGCGCGCAAGCCTCTGTTCGGTTACAGCTCGATGGTGTATGCGACCGCGTCGATTGCGATCCTTTCTTTCATGGTTTGGGCGCACCACATGTTTACGACCGGGATGCCGGTCGCGGGCGAGCTCTACTTTATGTATGCGACTATCCTGATTTCGGTGCCGACCGGGGTTAAAGTATTTAACTGGGTAACCACCATGTGGAAGGGCTCGATGACCTTCGAAACCCCGATGCTATGGGCGCTTGGATTCATCGTCATGTTTACCATCGGCGGCTTTTCCGGATTGATGCTGGGCGTTGCCCCGGTGGATACGCAGTATCACGATACTTACTTTGTCGTGGCTCACTTCCATTACGTACTGGTAACCGGTGCGCTCTACTCGATTATCGCCGCCTTCTATTACTGGGTGCCGAAGTGGACTGGTCATATGTACGATGAAAAGCTGGGTAAGATCCACTTCTGGTGGTCAACCATTGCAGTCAACGTGTTGTTCTTTCCACAGCACTTTGTTGGTCTTGCAGGTATGCCACGACGGATTCCGGATTACTCGCTGCAGTTCGCGGAGTTCAACATGATCTCGAGTATCGGCGGTTTTGCGTTTGGCCTGGCGCAGGTGTTCTTCCTGTATATCGTCATCAAGACGATCAAGGGTGGTGAAAAGGCGACCGCTCAAGTCTGGGAAGGAGCGACTGGCCTTGAATTCGAACACTTACCATCGCCGCCGCCGTATCATAGTTTCACCGAAGCCCCCCCGGTCAAGTAATAGGGGCAGGTGGCTCAGTTGATGCACGAGAACCAGCCAGAGGATTATTTCACGTCTGCGGACCGACGCAGGCGGACCTGGCGTATCGTGATCGCACACGTACTCGTTGTTGCGACGTTTTTCATCGCAACCTTTTTTTGGGGTAACTTCGAGTGAAAGTGAGCCCGCTTAAACTGGCCGCGATTCCCCTGCTGATGTTTGGTTTCGGCTTCGCGCTGGTGCCGTTGTACGATGTGTTTTGTGACATCACCGGGCTCAATGGCAAGACCGGCCGGATTGAAGCGGCGGACATCGACAGCAGTCAGGTGGATACTTCAAGGACGATCGAAGTGCGTTTCCTGGCAAATACCAATACCGGGTTGCCCTGGGATTTTCAGCCCGTGGTCAAGAAGATGGAAATCCATCCAGGCCAGGTTTATGAAGCCGTATTTCGCGTGCGCAGCGCCAGCGATAGAACAACCCTGGGGCAAGCGGTCCCAAGTGTATCACCGGGACTTGCCGCGCAGCACTTTAACAAGACGGAGTGTTTTTGTTTTACCCAGCAGGAACTGGCTGGGCGCGAGACACGAGATATGCCGCTGCGATTTATCGTCGACACCGACATATCAGAAGATATTGAACAAATTACATTGTCCTATACATTTTTCAGTCTGGACAAGGGCTAAATAATTCTAACGCATTTAGAATAAAGAGAGAGACGAATCCATGAGTAGTGCAAGCAACCAAGATTATTATGTCCCGCATGGCACCCATTGGCCGATTATAGGTTCGATTGGGCTGTCCATGACCGTTATTGGCGCTGCCAATTTTCTGCACGGCACCTGGAGCGCAACGCCGATATTTGTCGGTATCGCAATTGTGATATTCATGATGTACGGATGGTTTGGTACCGTCATCAAGGAATCATTGGCCGGCACCTATAACGCGCAGGTCGACATGTCTTTCCGCTGGGGCATGGGCTGGTTCATCTTCTCCGAGGTAATGTTTTTTGCCGCTTTCTTCGGCGCCCTGTTTTATGCGCGTATCTACTCGGTGCCGTGGCTAGACGGGGGCTCGAACAATGATGCCACGGCGCAATACCTGTGGCCCGATTTCGAAGCTGCCTGGCCGCTGATAAATCTGCCCCTGGCGGATAAATTCGAGGTTGCCAAGCAGGCAATGGGTGCCTGGGGTTTGCCTGCGCTCAATACTGCTATCCTGCTCACTTCGGGCTTGACCGTAACCCTGGCACACTGGGCGCTGAAACGCAGGGACAATGTCTGGCTGGTGTACTGGCTGTTCGCGACTGTTGCGCTCGGATTCGGCTTCGTAATTCTGCAAGGTGTTGAGTACGTGCATGCCTACGAGGAATTGAACCTGCGTCTCGATTCGGGCATTTACGGTAGCACATTCTTCATGTTGACCGGCTTCCATGGATTCCATGTCACCATGGGGGCGACCATGTTGTTAATCATCATGATCCGTGCCGCCAAGGGGCACTTTTCTCCCGAGAACCATTTTGCGTTCGAGGCGGTAGCCTGGTACTGGCACTTTGTAGACGTGGTCTGGCTGGGATTATTTATTTTTGTGTACTGGCTATAAGCAAAAGCTTGGTTGATAAAAAGCGCGGCTCAGGCCGTGCTTTTTTTTGCCCGTGATCTACGTTTTTTGGACCGTTTGCATAGAAGCGCTTCAAAATCACTCGCAGGTACTGGTCTCGAATAGAGATAACCCTGGCCATAGTCGCAGTCAAAATCTTTCAGCAACTGGTTCTGGGTTTCGGTTTCGACACCTTCCGCGATCACCTTGATCCCCAGTTTGTGCGCCATGACGATAATGGCCTCGCACAGTGCAAGGTCGTTTTTATCGTGATCCAGGTTACGTACGAAAGACTGGTCGATCTTGAGATAATCAATATCGAACTGCTTCAGATAGGATAACGATGAATACCCGGTACCGAAGTCGTCGATCGATACCTGAACCTCGGCATCGCGAAAATCCAGCAGACGATTGGTTATCTTGTCGTTGGCGTCCATTAACAGGCCCTCGGTAATCTCGACGGTGATAGCCTGGCCGCTGATCCCGATCTGTTGTAGATGCGAAAACCATTGGCTCATGGCCGCAGCCTCGTCGATCCATTGCAGTGGAGAGGTGTTAATGCTGATCTGGAAATCGATGTCAAATTGATCCCGCCAACGGTTGGCTTGTTCGACGGCACTATAGAATACCCAGTTACCAATATCTGCAATCAGGCCTGTTTCTTCGGCGATGGGTATGAAAACCGACGGACTTACCTTACCTGATTCAGGGTGATGCCAACGTAGCAGGGCTTCGGCCTTGGTCAGGCCTTGCGTTTTCATATCGATAATCGGCTGGTAGTAAATCTCGAATTGCTGCTGCTGTATTGCCTCGCGCAGGTCTTTGATCATTTTGCGTTTTCTGATCGCACGCTCCTGCAGCTCGGGGGTAAAGAAATGGAAACTGTTGCGGCCATTCCCCTTGGCCGCATACATTGCCTGGTCGCCATTGCGTTGCAGGACGTCGATATCTTTCGAATCCTGTGGGTAAAATGTAACGCCAATGCTGGCCGTCAGGAATACTTTCTCGTTATCGAGCTGGTAGGGTCGTGCGAGCTCATCCAGCAACTGCTGGCACAAGGGCTGTACCGATAATGGATCGTCGATCTGCCCCAGGATTACCGTGAACTCGTCACCACTTAAGCGAGAGACCGTGTCAATTTCACGAAGTGTTTTCTTGAGTCGATTCGAGATTTCAATTAATAGCAAATCTCCCATGTCGTGGCCCAGTGTATCGTTGACATCCTTGAAACGGTCCAGATCGATGTAGAGTAGTGCCAGCGATAAGTTGCTGCGATCGCAGGAACGAATTTCGTGCTCGAGTTTTTGTAAGAACAGGTTTCGATTTGGCAGGCTTGTCAGGGAATCGAAGTTAGCCTGGTTCCAGATCACCGTCTCGGCGTGCTTGCGTTCCGATATGTCGCGGATGTAGGCATTGAATTCCTGCAGGTCGGCCGAATCGATAACCGATACGGATATCTCGACTGGAAATTCATAGCCATCCCGATGCAGCGCATGAATTTCGATCAGGGTGTTCAGAACTGACGTTTCCCCGGTTTTTAGAAACTTTTTCATACCCTTGTTATGGGCATCCCGATAACGTTCAGGAATAATGGTTTGCTCAATCGTCTGATCGAGAATCTCTTCTGCGCTCCATCCGAAAATTTTCTCGGCCTGCTGGTTCCAGCCGGTGATATAACCGTCAAAATCCATTTGCACCACGGCATCGATCGACGACTCGAAAAATGCCTCAAGCTTGTTGTGCTGTGCCAGGATAATTTCCTTTTTTTGGCGCAGGTCTGCCTCGAGCGCTTTCAGCTTTTCTTCAAGCAAAGCCTGTTCATCATTCTCGTCTTCAGGAGAATTGATATCCGACATCTTATGTGAGCCCGGTAGAATTTACGTTTGAGTATAGTATTTATATGTGGGCAGGCATGAAAAAAGCCCGGTCAGGCCGGGCTTTCAGCTAAAGTGCTTAATGGTCTCAGGCTAGAACGAGGACTTGATCGATTTAAACGCGTTACTTTCGATTTGACGAATACGCTCTGCTGAAACGCCATATTCATCGGCAAGTTCGTGCAGCGTCGCCTTCGGCTCGATCAACCAACGTCGGGTCACGATTGCCTTACTGCGATCGTCGAGATTCTGCAGCGCCTCACTGAGCATATGATTATTGTTTTGCTCGGTGTCCTGGGCCTCAAGCAATAACTCGGGCGAAGGCGTATTTGAAGTCAGCGAGTTGGCAGGTGCCAGGTAGGCCGTATCGTCATCATCATCGCTGGATACATCAAAAGCGACATCGTAATTATTGAGACGGTTTTCCATTTCTATCACGTTCTCTCGGGTAACGCCGAGCGTTTCCGCGACATGATCGATTTCTTCCGACTTGAACCAGCCAAGGCGTTTTTTCTGACTGCGCAGTTTAAAGAAAAGCTTTCGCTGTGACTTGGTGGTTGCCACTTTTACGATGCGCCAGTTCTTTAAGACATACTCGTGAATCTCGGCTTTTATCCAGTGCACCGCGAAAGAAACCAGACGCACACCAACTTCAGGGCGAAAGCGTTTTACCGCCTTCATCAGGCCAATGCTGCCTTCCTGAATCAAATCGGGGACCGCGAGGCCGTAACCGGCGTAATTGTTGGCGATTTTGATGACAAAGCGCAGATGCGGCAGCACCAGCTTTTGGGCTGATGCGATATTACCGGTTTCTTGCAAGTCCTTTGCCAGGGCATACTCTTCTTCGGCGCTCAATATAGGCACGCTCCTGGCGGCCTGAATATAGGCATCCAGATTCGAGCTACCCGTTAATACGGGCAGGGTATTGCTTGTATTGACCAGTTCTGTGCTCATAAATGACCTCAATTAAGTATTTATTTAGCACTCACGCTATCTGAGTGCTAGCTATTAGAGCATAAATACCGCAAACAGTTCAAGAGTATTAGCAAATATTAATATACTTGTTAACTGTATGGATATTAAGACAAAATCCTGAATACATACGCCGCAATCCTGGTTCTGGATCATTAAATGGGCTGTTCAGGAGCCTGGTTTCAGGGATTTAATGCTTCGCTTTGGCGCTTGATGTTGACCAGGGTCTGCAGGCGTTTCAGTAAATCGTCTTCGTCGACCGGCTTGGTAATAAAATCATTAGTGCCAGCGCCGAATATTGCGGTGAAATCAGTGCGTTCGTCCTCACCCGGTTCGATGGTCATGAGCAGTACCGGCAGCGTAAGGTAGTCCAGGTTTAGTTCATTGCGGATGGTCTGGATCAATTCGTAACCATTCACGTCACTCGTCAGCATCAGGTCTGTAATCATGACATCGATGCTGCAGTTAGCATGGTCGGCCAGATCCTGTTTCAGAAACTCGAGCGCTTCATCGCTGTCACGAAAATGAAAGTATTCGATATCGTTTCTTTCTAATATTCCAGAGGTAATTGCGGTTGAGGTGGCGCTTCTATCCACGTACAGGACCTTGACCGGCAATTCGTTGTGCGTACCCAGAAAATTGAGTATGAAGTTAACCAGGGATTTGTGTCCCTCGGCCTTGTCAAAATAAGCCGTTACGGCATCGGTATCTTCCATGTCACCACCAATCACGCGCGTGTCAATATCACCGGAGACAACAAAAATGGCGGTCTCTTTGTTCTTTGGCGTTTCCCGAATTTGCTCGATTAACCGGTAACCATCGATGTCGGGTAGATCGATACCGGTCGTGATAATTTCAAATTCATAACGCTTCGCCGCTGTCATCGCTTCCTTGCCGTTACCACATGCGATGATGTCTAGATCGGGTGCACGACTCGAAATTTCATTGAACAGAATTGTGCGAGCTGAGTCTGAAGAATCAATCAGTAATATTCGACGTTTTGCGGACATTTTTTTAGGTTGGCTCTATTTGATTTAGGTGCCGCGCCACTGCGATCCAGGACCCGGCCAGCCCAAGTAGGGTACTTGATGTTATCAGAATGATAAAGTCGTGAAACGAAAATGTAATCAGGTTCATATCAGACTTATATAGCAGATTTAGGCGCTCGAGAGGGCCCGAAATTGCAAGATAGCCGATCTCCACGATCAGCCATGAAATTATCCCGCCCAATAAGCCGTACCAGACCCCTCCATAGAGAAATGGCCGTCGAATGAATGCATCGGTAGCGCCGATTAGCTTGGTGACTATTATTTCCTGGTACCGATTCTGAATATCGAGCCTGATGGTATTACCAATGATTAGTAAAACCGCGCAGGAGAACAGTATCGTGATAATTACGACCGAGCGCCGCGCAATCTCGATAATCGTGTAAAGTCGTTCCAGCCACTCGGTATCCAGCTTGGCAATTTCAACCTCGGGCATCGCCTGCAAGGAATTGAGCAGGTTACGCACCGCAAAAGTATCGGCCTCGCCAGGTTCGACGATAATGGTATGCGGTAATGGATTACTACTCAGGGTATCGATACTCTTGCCAAAACCGGAGTCCTGGCGAAACTCTTCGAGCGATTTATCGCGCGAAATGAATCGGGTCGAATCGACAAGCTCCATTTTCGCAATCTTTTTATCGAGTGCACGTGCCTGTTTTTCACTGAGATCGAGATCAAGAAACAGGCTGATCTGGGAACTCGAGCGGAAATCGCCGGAGATCGCGTCAATATTCTTTAAAAACAGGTAAAACCCACCGGGCAATGACAGTGTAATGCCGATGACTGCGACCGTCATAATGGTGGTTGCCGGGGCCTCGTAAATCTTGCGCAAGCTGAACATCAACGACTGCAAGTGATGCAGCAGGTAAGCTGAAATGCGATTTGAGGTCGCTGGCTTCTTGTGGCGGATATTACTGCCAGCCACCATCTGCCTCCTGCGGAGCATCTTCGAGGTCATTCAGGATGAGTTTGCCCCGATTAAGCGTGATGCGAGGTTTGTCCAGTTCATCGATCAGGTCGAGGTCGTGACTGGCGACTAGCACCGTGACACCGACCTGGTTGAAATCGACAAAAATCTGCATGATTTCGCGTGACAGTTCCGGATCGAGGTTGCCGGTGGGCTCATCAGCCAGCAGTAACATCGGTTTATGTACCACCGCGCGCGCAATCCCGACGCGCTGTTGCTCGCCGCCGGATAGTGTAATCGGTATCGATTTTTCCTTGTGTAGTAAACCGACTTTATCGAGGGCGGCGCGGGTTCGCTTGGCAATTTCCTGTGGCCTATATCCCTGGATATGCAAGGGCAGGGCGACGTTATCGAATACGTTGCGATCAAACAATAACTGGTGATCCTGGAAGATAATGCCGATATTGCGGCGAATATAAGGTATGCGACGACGGGACATTGTATTGAGGTTGACGCGATTTAGCAGCGCCTGACCACGGGTTGGTTTCTCGATAAGCGCAATAATTTTCAATAGCGTGCTCTTGCCGGCACCCGAGTGGCCCGTAATAAAGGCCATCTGGCCTTCATCCAGTTTAAGCGAAACATTGCTTAGCGCCTCGTAGCCACCTTCGAAACGCTTGGTCACATTGTGAAATTCAATCATATCTCGGGATCGGGCTCAGGCCTCGGCCAGCAAAGCATCAACAAATTCCGCGTTATCAAAAGGGCGCAGGTCGTCGACTGATTCGCCCACCCCGATATAGCGGATCGGGATTTGCAGGTGTTCGGCTACGCTAAAGATCATTCCTCCCTTGGCAGTGCCGTCGAGCTTGGTCAGGATTATCCCGGAAATGCCAATCGTGTCGCGAAAATTGCTGGCTTGCGCCAGTGCATTTTGGCCGGTTCCCGAGTCGAGTACCAGCAGAGTTTCCTGGGGTGCGTCCGGGTCGAGCTTGCTCATGACACGTTTTATCTTCTCGAGCTCATCCATCAGGCTCGATTGCGTATGCAGCCTTCCGGCAGTATCGGCAATCAGCACATCGATCCCATGCGCTTGCGCGGATTGTAGAGCGTCATATATGACCGATGCCGAGTCGGCGCCCTTGCCCTGCTTGATAACCGGTACTTCGAGTCGATCACCCCAGGTTTGCAGCTGTTCCACCGCTGCGGCGCGAAAAGTGTCACCGGCCGCCAGCATGACCTTGAGTCCCTGGTTTTTAAACTGTTGTGCAAGTTTGCCGACAGTGGTGGTCTTGCCGGCGCCGTTAACGCCTACCATCAGTATCACGAAAGGTTTTTTGCTGGTATCTATACTCAGCGGGATGGCACAGGGTGCGAGAATTTCGATCATGATATTCTTGAGTGCGCCGAGGAGGCTATCACTATCGCCCAGTTGCTTGCGTTGTAGCGATTCGGTCAGGCGCGAGGTAATTTTTTGGGTGGCCTGGATGCCCACATCGGCCATCAGCAACTGGTCTTCCAGCTGCTCCAGCATTTCATCATCGATCTGCTTCTTGCCGAGCATTAAATCGGCCAGGCCATTCGACAGGTTTTCCCTGGTTTTCGTGAGGCGTTGGCGCAGCGAGGCAAATAGACCGGTGGGTGCTTCCTCCTCGTTTTTGCTGGCAGATTTAAATCCGAACATCGTTTTTCCAGGACTCAGAATTCAGGCACAATATGCTAACAGAAAGCGATTCCATCTGTGCACTTGTTAACCGCATTAAAGCGCTAACCCGGCATTGGATATGAAATCTCAAGTTAGGATCATTGGCGGCAAATGGCGTGGTCGTAAACTGCTGGTAGTTGATGCAGAAGGTTTGCGCCCAACCCCCGACCGTATACGCGAAACCCTGTTTAACTGGCTCGCACAGGATTTGAGGGACGCGACCCTGCTCGATTGCTTCGCCGGCAGCGGCGTGCTTGGTTTCGAAGCACTGTCGCGGGGCGCCCGCTGGGTAACTGCGCTCGAGCAGCACCCACGGGCGCTAGCTAACCTGCAACTCCAGGCCGAGCGACTTGAAACCGCCGCCTGCGAAATCATCGCGGGTGACGCCGCGGATTCGATTGCCCAACTGCAGCGGAAATACGATATCGTATTTATCGATCCTCCTTACGCTCAACCCCACTTGCGTGAGCAGGTCTTTAAACAACTGGAAAACCAGGATTGCCTGCAAATTGGCGCAAAAATCTATTTTGAATGGCGAGCGTCGGAAGAATTTGATTTACCCTCCGCCAGCCTGCGAAGCCTTAGGCAGAAAAGCGCGGGCCAGGTAAAATATGCTATAGCCGAATGGCAGGGAAGCCGTTAGAATCTGTCGATCATTCAGCCCGGCACCGGATGCTGGAATACAGAGGTAATCTATGAAGGGTACCGCAATTTATCCGGGTACTTTCGATCCAGTAACCCGCGGCCACATCGACATATGCGAACGTGCCTTAAAAATGTTCGATCATGTCGTGATCGGGGTTGCCGACAGCCTCGCCAAGGAGCCTTTCTTTAATATCGATGAACGCCTCGATATGCTGAAGACGGTGTTCGAGCACAATAAACAGATTTCAGTGAGGCCTTTTTCCGGTTTGCTCATCGATTTTGCGCGCGATTGCGATGCCGATGTCATTGTTCGTGGTCTGCGCGCGATTTCAGATTTTGAATACGAGGTCCAGCTGGCAGGCATGAATCGATCTCTGGCGCCGGAAATCGAGACTATTTTTCTTACCGCGGCGCAACACTATGCATTCGTATCGTCGAGCCTGGTACGAGAAATTGCCCGCTTAAATGGCGATGTCTCCGAGTTTCTGCACCCGGAAATCTTGCGGCGTCTGACTGAGAAATTGCAGGCTAGCAAGTAATAGTTCAGAAGGAGATGTAACTCGTGGCACTGATGATCACCGATGAATGTATTAATTGCGATGTGTGCGAACCGGAGTGTCCGAACGACGCGATTTCACCGGGAGAAGAGTACTACGAAATAGATCCACTGCTTTGCACCGAGTGCGTGGGGCATTTCGAAACCTCCCAGTGCGTAGAAGTCTGTCCTGTCGATTGCATCCCTTTTAATCCGGAATACCCGGAAACCCAGCAGCAATTGCTGGAAAAATATAAACACCTGACCGAAAATGACTAACACAACGAAGAGCCTAGTCCACCAGTCTTGATCTAACGCATTGGCCTAGTAGCCACCCACCGCCCCTTCGCTGCGATTATCAAAACTCGCTTCGAGATAGTTCTTGTCATTTAAACGTACTGCCTTGATTCTGCCCATCCAGCCGGGTTTGTACGCCACGGTCTCGTGCCCGCGCTGCTGTAGGCCCATCACCAGTTCGGGTGAAAATTTAAATTCGTCGATGAAGAGCTTGTTGGGTAAAAACTGGTGATGCACCCTGGGGAACTGGACCGCGCGATCGATATCGAGCCCGGTGACCAGTACCCGGTAGATGGTTTGAATCACACTACTGATTATCCACGGGCCACCGGCGGCACCCAGGGTCATCACGATCTTGCCGTCTTTTTCGACTAGCGTCGGGCTCATTGAGCTGAGCGGCCGTTTGCCGGGTTGCACACGGTTACCAAAGCCCTGCAACAGGCCATACGCATTGGGTTCGCCGGGCCGGGTCGTGAAATCATCCATTTCATTGTTGAGTGAAATCCCAAATTTTTCCGAAACCACCCCGGATCCATAGCTTCCATTCAGTGTCACCGTAAGGCTAATGGCATTGCCCTCGGCATCCAGGATCGAAAACTGGGTGGTTTCTGTTGAGTCATCGACTGGTTTATCCACCAGGGGTGCCAACTGCACGGCCTTCGAGTTATCAATACTCTGCGCCATTTCATTGAAATACCCGTCCGATAAAATTTTATCGAAAGGGTTGTCGTGATAATCCGGATCACCCAGCAGGGCACGCCCTCTGAAAGCACGATTCAAAACCTCTGCCATTAAATGAATTTCATTTAGGCTAAGTGGCGCCTGTTGTTGAATGTCAACCTTGTTAAAAAGCTCGAATGCAGCCTTGATTACAGCGCCGCCACTGCTTGGCGGTGGCATCATGTAAACCTTGTGCCCGCTAAATTCAGTCTCTAACGGCTGCAACCAGCGTACCTTGTAAGCGGCCATGTCTGCCACCGTGATGACACCACCCTCGGCCTGGACCGTAGCGGCAATATCCTGGGCCACATCGCCGAAGTAAAATCCGTCCGGGCCCTTGTCACGATAAAGTTTCAGGGCTTCCGCGAGTGCCGGCTGCTTTAAAATTTCACCTGGCCGGTAGGGTTGTTTTGGCGCTTTGAAAAAATGCCTGACGCCAGCGTCGTTTAATCGACCTATTTGTGTCTCGGAATAGCGTGACTCGGTTCCCGAAAACTCGATGCCATTCACGGCAAGGGTCATCGCCGTATCAAACAAATCCGGCCAGTCTAACTTGCCATATTTCTGATGCAGCGCCCAGAGTCCTGCCGCGACACCGGGGACGCCAACGGCCGTGCCGCCATTCCAGGAAGCACCTTTTTCCAGGTTGACATAAAATTCGGGAGAAGTTGCCGCGGGTGCCGATTCCCTGAAATCCAGCACTTCGACACCCTGACCCATGCTGACCAGCGCAAACCCGCCGCCACCAAGCGTGGCGTTGGAAGGATTGGTGACTGTAAGTGTGAGTCCAACTGCGACAGCTACATCAATGAGGTTGCCACCTTTTACCGAAACCGCTTTTCCGGCATCGACCGCATAATCAGACGGCGCCGAAATCATGATTCTTGTGCCTTCGCCAGGTACTGCCTGGGCCGCAGCAGCAAACATCATCGCGAGCAAGAGGCAAAGGTAACGATACGGGGAGTTTAAAGACATGAGTGGTTCCTTTATTAAAGGAGGTCCCGATGGTAAAGAAGCCGATCCCACCAAGCAAGGCCTCGGAACTGGCTTTTGAATTTTATTCAGGCTTAATTGGCGTAGCCGGGCATCTCCCGGTCGAGCAGGCGTTTCATTGCGGCAAAGTAAAGGTCGTCACGCTGACCCTTGTGACGATCGTGTTCATCGGGGGTTTGTACCTGCTCGATTACCTGTTGCGAAATGGGTAGTAATTTCTGCCCCGTGCTCATCGCACGAATCTGCGCGCGACAGACGCGTTCGAGCAGATAAAGCATGCGGTAAGCCCTGGCGATTGAATCAACTGCCACCAGAACACCGTGATTGCGCAAAAACACAACCTGGTTATCGCCGATTATCCCGGCCAGGCGTTCGCCTTCTTCGAGCGAATCGGCGGTGCCGTAGTAGTGGTCATCGTAGGCGATTCTGCCGGCGAAAAAGGCCGAGGTCTGGCATGCCGGGATCAATCGATTGTGCTCGAGCATATTGAGCGCGAGTGCCCAGTTCTGATGGGTATGAAACACTACGCGACGCCCGGTAATGCGATGAATCGGGGCGTGAATGCACTGCGCCGAGAGTTCGACGACGCCCTCTCCTTCCAGGGTTTCGCCGGCCTCGTTGAAAACGATCATATCGCTGGCGCTGGCTTCCGACCAATGCAGACCGAAGGGCAGTACCATGTAGCGGTCCTCGTATCCCGGCAGCGTGACCGTGAAATGATTATCGATGCCTTCCTCGAGTTCGTGGTAAACCGCGAGGCGTAGCGCCGCTGCGAGGTCAATTTTCGCCTGCGCGACGGGATCGACATTCTCATCGATAGCGTGAATCGACATACACATTTACCTGCCAGCTAAGATGAACAGATGATAATTCAAATCCGATTCGAGAGAAACCAGGGCCCCTCGGGGGAATTTTCGCAAAAGACACTGCCAACCAGCGCGTGCGATCCCTTCGAAGGGGTCAGAGCACGTTTCCCGGTGTGTTATGGTGTGGGGATATAGCATTGACGCGGAAAACGTGGTCTGACCCCGAGGATCCGAGGGTCGAATAGTCGGGGTCAGAGCTTGGTAAATAGTCATGACTGGCATTCGGGGCAGTAGTAACTCGAACGCTGTCCTTGAACCAGGTGCTTTATGGGATGGCCGCAAACCTTGCACTCTCCCTTGTTGGCATAGACCTGCAGTTCTTGACGGAAGTACCCCGGTTTGCCGTCTACCTGGGTAAAGTCCTGCAACGTGGTGCCACCCTGCACGATGGCGGCTGACAGGGTATCACGTACCGCGTTGACCAGTTTCCCGAGCCGAGGCTTGCTGATGCGTCGCGCCGCACGCGCAGGACGTATACCAGCGAGGAACAACGCCTCGCTTGCGTAGATGTTGCCAACACCGACAACGATATGACTGTTCATCAAAACGGTTTTTATAGCCGCCCTGCGTTTACGGCAGCAGTGATACAGATAGTCGGCGTCAAATTCCTCACCCAGGGGTTCCGGACCCAGTTGTCGCAATAGCCGATGCTGCAATGGATCCTGGTGGCAATAGAGCAGGGCACCGAAGCGACGCGGGTCACGAAACTTCAAGGCCTGTCCATTGCTGAGCTGAAACTCGACATGCTCGTGGTTTTCGGCGGCCGAGCCGATTGGTAAAATACGCATGCTGCCCGACATCCCCAGGTGCCAGATCAGGTTCCCCCGATCGAGGTGCATTAATAGATATTTACCGCGTCTTGATACATCGCGTATGTGTCGGCCTTTCAGGTTTGATACCTCCGCACTGATTGGCCAGCGCAGCCGGGTCTCACGCAATATTATCCGTTCTATTTTTTGCCCGCGCACATGAGCCTGGATGCCGCGGCGGGTAGTTTCGACTTCGGGGAGTTCGGGCATGATGACGATCTATTGTTCGTGGAATACCCAGGCCAGCGCGACTCCACCTATCCAGGATTCAGTATCGGTAACTAGTGGACTATCCTCGATTTCGGAGTTATGCAGGCTGTCATAACGGACAAATCCACCCAGCCAGTAGCGGCCAATACGTTTGCTAAAGGTGAATTCGCCGCGAAAGCCGCTGAAACCGCCATCGGCGCTGTAGGCTGGACGTTCACTGGTAGCGTCCACGCTGTCAACCGAGTATAGATAGGCATGGTGCTCTTCGCTGGCATAGAGTGGTCCGAAATTTAATCGCAATTTCCATTCACCCAGCCGGATCGCCGGTTTGCGCCAGGAAAGACGCGGCTGGAAAATCCAGCCAATATTGTCCAGTTCGCCATCCACGGTATACGCGTAACGGAATGGAAGATCAATCCACCAGGCGCTGTCTTGCAACCGGTAAAAGCGATAATTGATCGCCGGCCCAATTTCGATAATTGCTTCAAGCTCATCCATGCCCTCGCGTTCGGGCGTGTCATCGTCGGCCGGCAGCGAAAGATTGCCACTTAAAGTTAGCAACAGGTCTTCGGATTCGAAAATAACGCCTTGCGCGCCTTCGTCGACCCGCAGGCGTTCACCACGATACTTGATATAAGGCACTGGCAGTAGATAGGTCGAGGTTTCGCTTGAGCCCCGGTAATCGGGCGCGCTCAATGCGAATAGTCCGGCGCCAAGCTCCAGGCGGGGCAACGGCCCCTGGGCAATGGCACTGCTGGCGAGCAGCAACAGGACCAGGCTAACCGGAAATCTCATCTGCGCGCAATGAGATCAGTTGATAATAGAGCTCCGCTGGAAAATGGTATTGCAGCCCGATCTGCGGATTCGCGATAATGATTTCCGGATCGATCGACATCACGAAAAATTCCTGGTTCTGGCCATCCGCAAACAGAACCCTGATTTTTTGCTGGGGCATTTTATTGGCAGAAAAGAGCTTCACGCGTGATGCCTCCAGGTTTTGCCAGTTCTCGACCAGTGTTGCAATTTGACCCTGCTCGAAACCATTGGCATCGATCAACTGCCAGGTATTGTTATCGTCACGGCTGATCTCGAATCCGGGCAGTTTAAAAACGGTTAACTCATCTGTTCGCGGCAACAGGCGCCGATCAACCATAGCTGTCAGACCCTGGGTAATAAACGGCAGGTGTTGATCGGGTAATAGAAAAACCGTGGAACCGACCATGGTGTAGCGTCTTGCGCCGATATTGTTGGTTGCACCGAACAACACCTCAGTATCATTCAAGCGCAGTATGGCTTTAGGGAACTTTAAACCGAGTGTTGCCAGGTCGATTTCATTTGCTGCCAGGCGAGAATCCGTTTCAACAGAGGCAATCGTAAGCAAACGTTCGACATTGACATCGTTGGCGGGCCAGCGAATCGGAGATTCAAGCATCCAGCCGCCGTTATCCCGTTTAAGCGCCAGGGCTGTATCGGCCGTTTGAATATCCACCGACTCGATATTTTCGGGTTTGATCCCGGTGATGTGCTGCTGCGGCTGAAATCCTGTCTGCACATCGAATCGATTACCGACATAGGTAAATATCACGATCAGAACGACGAGAACGTAGTTGATAATCCAGCGCCGTGAAAACATTAGCGTTTACGCCGTTTAAGCCAGATACGTAAACCACTGGCCAGTAATCCAAGTGGTAATGCCAATAGGAAAATTAATGCTATCGCCAGTAGTACGGGCTGTGATAACTCGAGACGGGTATCTGGAGCGGGCCGGGGATTGATCGCAATCAACTTGTCGTCGTGGCTTAACCAGTTGACCAGATTGAGCCCGATCTCGAGATTACTACCATTGCCAAGATAGCGATTTGATACGAAGTCTGCATCACCGATGATTACCGCTCGTTGTTCG
>Ga0255052_10000642_pt1 | contig 27787 bp, 25 predicted proteins | sample JV7_2_21_MG_FD_188632 | JGI IMG/M metagenome (GOLD analysis project Ga0255052, IMG submission 188632) | Seawater microbial communities from Jervis Inlet, British Columbia, Canada - JV7_2_21 | ecosystem: Environmental > Aquatic > Marine > Inlet | place: Canada: British Columbia | collected...
GCAACTTGTCGGATATGATCAGGCAACTTGTCCCGCAGCTTGTGCAGACGCCCAGGCCCACTGGAAGTTAAAGCCGCCGAGATGTCCGGTGACGTCGACGACCTCACCGATGCAGTACAGGCCGGGTTGGCGTTTGCACTCCATTGTTTTCGACGAAAGTTCATCGGTATCGACGCCGCCCAGTGTCACTTCCGCCGTGCGGTAGCCTTCGGTGGCGGCAGGCTTGACCGCCCAATTATGCAGCCGCGCTGATATCTGGCGCAAAAGATCGTCGCTTAACTCGCCAAGTGGTTTGTCTGCGGACTCTGGCCAATCGATTTTCTGCAACTCGAGAACGAGCGCCCTCGGTAGATGGTCGCTCAACACGGTGCGCAGCAGGACCATCGACTGGCGCGATTTCGCATTGAGAAGAAGTTTTTCAATGTTGTTCGCCGGCAGTAAATCAAGAACGATGTCATCACCTGGCGACCAGTAGCTCGAGGCTTGTAATGCGGCTGGCCCGCTAAGTCCACGATGGGTAAACAAGATGTCGTCCGTGAATGAGGTGTCGGCAACGCTGATCGTTGCTCGCAAGCTCACGCCCGAGAGTCTTTCGGTCAGTTCGTGAGCCGCACCTGTGAACGTAAAAGGAACCAGGCCGGCGCGGGTATCGCGCACGGCTAGTCCAAACTGCCTCGCAAGTCGATAGCCGAAGTCCGAAGCGCCCATCTTTGGAATAGACAGCCCACCGGTTGCGATAACCAACGACTTGGCAGAGAAGCTGCCTTTATTACTTGCGACAGCGTAACGCTCTTCATGCTCGACGTTGGTAATCTCGCAATGCGTCAGAATCTGTACCCCCGCTTCAGCACATTCGCTTTCCAGCATCGCGAGAATGTCTTTCGATGAGTTATCGCAAAACAACTGTCCTGCCGTTTTTTCGTGGTAGGCGATGCCGTGTTTCTCCACGAGCCCGACAAAATCCCATTGCGTGTAGCGGCTGAGTGCCGAAATACAAAAACTCGGGTTAGCAGATATGAAGTGTGCTGGGTCGCAGTGCAGATTTGTAAAGTTGCAACGGCCGCCACCGGACATCAGGATCTTCTTGCCGATCTTGTTCGAGCCTTCGAGAACCAGGACTTGTCGACCACGTTGACCGGCAGCAATGGCGCACATCAGGCCGGCTGCACCACCGCCAAGGATGATGACATCGTAGTCGCTCATCCGGCCAATATAACTGTTTGCAGTATTCTAGGTAGCTGGCTCAGGCTCCGGACTGTCACTTCGTCGCAGGAGTTCGACAATGGAGGCGCCCTGAAGAATGTCCAGAATCGCGTGTGCGAGCATCGGCAACCAGATTGATCCGGTAGCGACATAGAAAATACCGAACGCGATTCCAATCACTGTCACTCGGACAACGCCCCCCGCGCCCTGGTAACTGTGGCCGAGACCAAAGGCGACAGCGGACACAATAATAACGGCCCAGATCGGCATGATTTGCAGCAGATACCAGAATGCGAAACCGCGATACAAAATCTCTTCAACGATGCCGGCGGTAATCGATACGGCAACGAAGTGGCGATAATCACGATCGCTACGTGGCAGAAAAAAAACAAGATCGCCGAGTGGCTCAATTTGCTTGTATTTCTGCTCCTGCGTCAGCGTTAGTGAACGGCGCCAGGCGTAAATCAGATAAGCGGTAATGAAAACCAGCAGCACGGCTCCGATCCAAAAACCATTCCCGCCTGGCGGCACAAAGCCGAGATCAGCGGCAGGGCGGCCAAGCAGGTACCACGCTGCACCGAGTACTGCGAGCGCAACCCATTCGAGAGCCAGGGTTTGCATGTACAGACGAGCACGGTCGGCGGGCTCGCCAGCCTTTATGCGGGCGACGTAGCGGCGATAAGACATGGCACCGTGTATGGGCTGAACGACAAATAGCAGTAGTACGAAGAGATGGTCGACAATGTGCATTGTTTTCGATATCCTGAATATTCACTGAAGTGTGAACGATAATATTCACAATCCCGTGAATAATCAAGCCTGATTTTCGCCCAGGAGGGAGTTACATGCAGGAAGTTTATAAAATCAAGGACTTGGAGCAGATCCGATTATTATCTGACCCTCTGAAATTGCAGTTGCTGCAGGCCTTTGCCGAGGACCCAAAGACGACGAAGCAGGTAGCCACGCAGCTCGGCGAGAGCATTACCAAGCTCTACCGGCACGTCGACGCCTTGTTCGACGCGGGATTGCTTGAAATTGCCGGCGAAAAACAAAAGCGGGGTACGATTGAGCGGACATTTCGCGCGGTCGCGCAGCGATTCGAGGCAGATCATTCACTGTTCTCTGACGATGGCAGTGGAGTAGGCACCAGCGCGGCTCGGGACATACTGCGAGCCGCTGAAGACGAGATCGTCGATGCGATTGCCCATGCCGATGCGGACACGAGCCAGGAAGGGATTATGATGCGTTTGCGCTGCAAGGCCTCACCGGAGCGAATTGATGAGTTGTGCCAGGCACTCAAGCAGTGGATTGATTCCACCCAGGCAGAGTGCGATGAAGATGACGAGAACGCACAGGAATTCGGCGCGTTGATTGCGTTTTATCCTGTCCAGAATGAAAACAATTAGGGGGAGAACAATGGCTCAGACGACAACGTTGCACGCGTTTGTATTTATCGCATTTCTGGCTCTTGCCGGTTGCGAGCAAGCCGATGAAATGACAGAGGTTGCCACGGTCGATGCTGCGGCACAGCTAAAGCAACTGTACGCTGACTACGACGAAGAATACCTGGCATTGAATCCTCTGTTCGCGACGTTCCGTGGCGACAATCGATTCAATGATCAATGGTTCCCGCATGATCCTTTGTCAGACGAATACGCCGCCGCTGCGCTCGATTTGAACGCGCGCTATCTTGCCCGGCTTGCTGAAATAGATGCCTCTAATCTCGCCGTACAAACGCGCCTCGACTATGACATCTTTAAGATGGATCGCGAGAATGCTATCGAGCGGCACGAGCAGGGTTACGACGAATTTGAGTCCCTGACGCCTGTTAGTCAGTTTTTCAGCGTGCCTAATTTTTTGGTCATGCTCGGCTCTGGTGCAACGGCCCAACCATTTGCCACGCCGCAGGATTACGATAACTGGATATCCAGATCGAGCGGCTTCGTCCCGCATATCGATCTGTCAATTTCGAAAATGCGAGAGGGCGTTGAACTCGGTGTGGTTCAGCCAGGCATTTTGATGGAAAAGGCATTGCCGCAACTTGCTGCCCAGGTTGTCGACGATCCGGAACAAAGTGACTTTTGGGGTCCCATCACGAACATGCCGGAGTCGTTCTCAGAAGAGGACCGATCGCGTATCGAAACCGCCTATCGGGAGCACATCAGCAATGTACTGTCGCCGGCTTATGCGAAATTGCACGACTACATTAGAGATGAGTACATGCAGCACACCCGTGATTCCATTGGGCAGAGCGACTTGCCGGGTGGCGCGGAGTATTACGCGTTCATGGTGCGTGAGTCGACCACCACGGATTACACGCCGGAGCAGGTTCACGAAATTGGCAAGCGTGAGGCCGAGCGCATATTTTCAGAAATGCAGCGCGTAAAAAACGAGATAGGATTTGATGGCGACATGCAGGCATTTTTCGAACATCTGCGCACGGATCCGCAATACTATTTCGATAGCGAAGAAGAACTCGTTGGCGCGTACGACGATTTGCGAAACAGAATTAACCCGACCCTGGATAAGTCTTTCGACGCCAAGCCGGCCGCCGATTACGTTGTCAAAGCGGTTGAATCGTTTCGTGCCAAATCAATGGCTGCCGCGCAGTACTTCATGGGCACTCCGGATGGATCACGCCCTGGCATTTTCTACATAAATACTTACGATCTGCCGTCGCGGCCGAACTACGTCATGGAGGCTTTGTCGTTACACGAGGCGTCTCCGGGACATCACTTCCAGATATCGTTGTCGCAGGAGATGGACGACTTGCCGGCATTCCGCAAATTCGGTGGTTACACGGCGTATTCCGAGGGCTGGGGGCTGTATGCGGAATCATTGGGGCATGAACTTGGTTTGTATACCGACCCACTGCAGTACTTCGGTTCGCTCTATTTCGATATCTGGCGAGCGAATCGTCTCGTCGTTGACACCGGCATGCACGCTCTGGGCTGGACACGCCAGGAGGCCATCGACTGGATGAAGGGCAATTCGCCGATTACCGAGGTCGACGTCGTCGCCGAGGTTGAGCGTTACATAGCGATTCCCTCACAGGCGCTGGCCTACAAGATAGGTCAGATGAAAATTCGTGAGTTGCGTATGCGTGCCGAAGAAGCTCTCGGTGATGACTTCGATGTTCGCGAATTCCACAATCAGGTACTTACGACGGGCGCGCTGCCCTTGTTCGTGCTCGAGGCCAAAATTGACCGCTGGATCGCGGCACAACAGAGCTAGAGGCAGGGTGACGGAATCACACAGGTTTAGGGACCTGCAACACAGTAATTTCATCTGAATTGCTTAACACTAAGGCTCGCAGGTGTATACGCGGCCGCGCACGGTCCCCTGTTTGACATAATGGATTAGCTGCATGCTACGGATTGGCATATCTGCAGGAAAATCGGCTTCTTACGCAATTATTTTGGCCGCGCTAGTGGCGTCTGGTTGTTCGACGCTTTACACGGACCTGGAACTGATTGCCGACGAGCCTGTCCCCTCAGATGTTGTCGTTGAGGCGCCGCTCGATACGATTCGCGTAAAACCGCTTAACCGACACCCTTGGGAACCACCTTTGCCATCCGTGGCCATTGTCCTGACCGGTACGCAGCCCGCCTTTGCCGATGTTGCGCGAGAGCTGACAGAACGTCTGCAAAACTACGATATCTATGATTTGAGCGACGCTAGCCAGCCGCCGATCAGCGTTCTGCGTCTTATCAATGATTCCAACAGCGGCGCCGTCGTAGCAATCGGTTTGCGTGCCGCACGGTCGTCGGTGGCAATGTCCGACAAACCCGTGGTCTTCAGCCAGGTGTTCAACTACCAGGACCACAATCTGGTCACTGACAACAGTCGCGGCGTTGCCGCGCTCGCGCCACTAAATGCCCAAATTGCGGCCTGGAAAGAACTCGATCCGACAATCACCCGTATCGGAGCGATCATTGGCGAAGGTCACGATGATCTGGTTGACGAGGCAAAACTCGCGGCTGAATCTCACGGCATCGAATTGCGTGTGCAAGTCACTCATTCAGATCAGGAAACATTGTATTTCTTTCGTCGCATGATTCGGAATATCGATGGCTTCTGGTTGTTTCCGGACAACCGCATTCTCAGCGAGCGTGTCTTGCAACAGATGCTAACCGAAGCAAACCAGCAGCAAGTACCCGTTACGGTACCGAGTGAGTCAATGCTGCAGATGGGTGCGACGATCAGCATGACGACAGTTGCAGCGGATATCGCGGAGACGATCGTCAAAGTGATTGGACAGATACGAGCGAGCGAGCTGGCTCTGGTGCCACCGATCACCCAACTGTCCGAGATTCGTGTATTGACCAACGATGCCATACAGGTGGTTGAGCGATGAGAGCTGCCATTGCAAGCCTGGGCGATTGGCTAATCAGCCGCTTTAGTCTTAGTGGTATGACGACGGGCAAACGAGTGCTCGTGAACGAGATCTTGTCGATTCAGGTCTTTAGTGCAGCATTGTTCGGCGGATTGGCGATCGCGATCTTGTACTGGGGCGGACAGTGGGCGCTACAGGACAACTACGGTCGTTGGGCCGTGCAATGGGCGAACGAACTCAATGAACTCGGCGCACCCTTGTACATATCGGACGATGGGGAAGCGTTAATACGCCTGGAGAGTTTTGTCGACCGATACCCGGAAATCGACCACGTATCCTATTTCTCTAAAGACGGCACAAAAGTGTTTTCGGTGGAGAATCGTGACGGGTCGGAACCTGCCGCAGACCTGACTGTAGCGAGGCTTGAGGAAGCAGTTGCCGTTATCGGTCAGAAGCAGCCATATCTGATGCAAAACGACATTCTCAACCCCAGACAGTTTGAAATCCTGGCGCCGGTCTGGACCGAGGCAATACCGGACGACGGCTTATTCGAGTTTGACCCGAACAGTGCTGAACGTCCGACCAGCACAGAATTACTGGGATTTGTCGGCATCCATTTCGACTTCGTTATTCTTCATGACCGCTTGTTGGCGAATATCAAGGATGCGGCTGTCGTTCTCCTGGTGCTACTAATCATTTTTGCGTTCTACGGCCGACGCGCGCTACGCAAAGCGCTGGCGTCGATATCGGACCTGCAAGGACCGATTCAGGAACTCGCGAAAGGAAATCTTGCGGTCAAATTTGTGCCCGCAGAGCACCGTGAGATTTCTGATATCGTCGAGGCACTCGAGACAACAGCGAGTGCATTAAGTGAACGCGACGCCACGCTGCTCGAAATGGCCAACCACGACAGCCTGACCGGACTATTCAACAGGCGTCGCTTCACCGAGGAACTCAAGCAAGAAATTATCGGGGTGATGCGTCATGGCTACTCCAGTGCACTGTTGTTCGTGGATCTGGATCAGTTCAAGTACATCAATGACGCTTGCGGCCACCCTGCTGGCGATCGCCTGATTCGTAAAGTTGCAGATGAACTGATGCGCAGCGTTCGTCGCGATGATGTTGTTGCGCGATTCGGTGGGGACGAGTTTGCTATTTTGGCGCGTCGTACTGATATCCGTGGTGCGCATTCTTCGGCCGAGACCATTCTCTCGAACATGCGGCGAATGGCACATATTGAAGGCGATCGCGTGTTTCACGTGCATTGCAGCATCGGTATCGCGATGTTAACCGGCGACAACTTTCACTATGACGAGCTGATCAACCACGCGGATATTGCCTGTCGCGAAGCCAAGTCGGCAGGGCGCAATCGATCCGCGCTGTACGAACATTCCGAAGAGGCTGAAGTACGGGATCTTGCTGATGTCGGCTGGATGAACCGACTTCGTTACGCTCTGGATGAGGACGCATTCGAACTGCGCTTCCAACCCATCAATTGCATCCACACGGGTGAGACGACCCATCACGAAGTGCTTATTCGTCTTCGTGGGGACGATGGCAACCTGATATCGCCCGATGCGTTCCTGCCTTCTGCGATGCGCTTCGGATTGATGACGGAAATCGACTTCTGGGTGATTCGCCACGCGGCCATGGCCCACGCTGAGCATTCGGCGCCAGGCCGTAGCCTCAGGTTTTCGATTAATCTGTCGGCGAACGCGTTTGAGAATGACGATTTGGTTGAGCACATAGAAAATTCTTTTAATGAATTTAACGTCAAGCCTGGCGATATCATTCTCGAGATAACCGAGAGCCTGGCCATTCGACATCCTCTGCACGTTGAACAACAGATATTGGCGCTTCGTCAATTGGGCTGTAAAATTGCGCTGGATGATTTCGGCACGGGCTACAGCTCGTTCAGTTACCTGCAAAAACTGCAATTTGACTACATCAAGATTGATGGCACGTTCGTGGAGGACCTGCTCAACAATCCGGTGGACCAAAAGATGATCAGGTTGATCGCTGAGATTGGAGCCGAGGCCGGCATGCGAACGATCGCTGAATACGTTCAGGATGCCGATTCATTGTCACTACTCGAGGAACTTGGTGTAGACATGGCGCAAGGCTATTTCGTTGGCCGTCCAAGTGAGAAACCGGTTAGCAAATCGACGCCGATTTCGCTCGACTCGCGCCGCATGAAAAGACTAGTGATTTAAAATCCAAGTACTGAAGCCAGCCGAGCGAATGCGGACGGATCAGTAACGCCGACAAACGCCAAACCGCTTAAGGCACCGCAAAGGTGTGCGTCATGATTGATGCGATCGTTGGATTTCGCTGCAGCCCAATACGAGTAAGCCACGTAAGCAATCGCGAACAAGAACGCGGGAATTGGCACGGGTATTGGAATAATCATCAGCGTGTTGGTTGGAAAGTAAACGATGTAGGCAAACAGAACTGCGGAGATAGCACCAGAGGCACCAAGCGATGCGTACTCCGAATTATTTCGGTGCTTGTACCAGGTGCAGGTATGGCTGATTACCAGGCCGAGGAAATAAAGAGAGACAAACCGCGGCGTCCCGATATAACGCTCCATCGGAAATGCAAAAAAGTAGAATGTGAACATATTGAAAAGCAGATGGCCGACGTCTGCATGAATGAAGCCACTCATGATCATCGTGTCGTACTGCTTGTTACGTAGAAAAAAGTGCGGTCGAAACAGAAACTTACTAATGATAGCGGGAAGGCGAAAAAGGCCGAGTAAACTGATCCCGATGGTCAGGACCATAATGGCTGGCGCCGCAATATTGCCGCTGTCAAACATGTTTCAACTTTTTCCCTGGTTTTCGAATCCCTGTACACTCGGACACTAACAGAAAGAGCTCATCTTGGTGTCTGGTAGGGGGTTACACATGAGCGATGACCGCGAATTCGGCTTCTCGACTCGCACGGTGCATGCGGGTTGCCGGCCGGACCCAACGACCGGTGCTCGGGCGCTGCCAATCTATCAGACCACGAGTTACGTCTTCGAGGATTGCGAGGCTGCGGCTGCGTATTTTAATTTGCAGGAGTACGGTAATACCTACTCGCGCATCATGAATCCAACTGTTGCGGCATTTGAAGAGCGTGTCGCAAATCTTGACGGTGGTGCCGGCGCGGTCGCGTTCGCGAGCGGTTTGGCCGCGCAATCAGCGGCATTGTTTACTCTGCTTCGGCCGGGTGATCATGTCGTTGCCTCTAAAGCACTTTATGGTGGCACTGTTACCCAACTCAAACACGTGCTTGGCAAATTAAGCGTTGGTCTGGATTTCGTCGATCCGGATGATATGGGTGCCTGGCGGGGCGCTATGGCGGAAAACACCAAGTGTCTGTTTGCCGAGACGATCGGAAACCCGGGCGGCAATATCCTGGATATTGAGGCCGTCGCCGAAATTGCACAGGCTAATGACTGTCCGTTGATGATCGACAATACTTTCGCGACGCCGTTTTTGTGTCGGCCCCTGGACTGGGGCGCAGACATTGTTGTTTATTCCGCGACAAAATTTCTCGGTGGGCATGGAACCAGCCTGGGAGGTGTTGTCGTCGAAAGCGGTGAATTCAACTGGTCGAACGGGCGCTTTCCGGTCATTGCCGATCCATCACCGGCGTATCACGGTCTGGCCTTTCACGAGACTTTCGGTGTGTATGGCTACTTGATGAAGTTGCGTGCGGAGACATTGCGGGATCTCGGCGCGGCAATAAGTCCGTTCAATGCATTCTTATTGGCACAAGGCATCGAAACGCTACCACTGCGCATGCGTCAGCACGTCGCGAATGCGCAGGCAGTCGCCGAGTTCCTTGATGCTGACGATCGTGTTGGCGACGTAAGTTATCCGGGCCTGGCGGGCAGTAAATATCATGATCTTGCGGGTAAGTACCTGCCGGGCGGTTGCAGTTCGGTGTTTTGTTTCGAGCTTCCGGGTGGTAGAGAGGACGGTATGATATTTATCGAAGCGTTGTCACTATTTTCACATCTTGCAAATGTCGGTGATGCGAAAAGTCTGGTTATTCACCCGGCTTCGACAACGCACCGGCAACTGAGTGACGAAGAATTAGCGGGTGCGGGCATTGGTCCCGGAACGATTCGTGTTTCGGTGGGCATAGAAGACGCTGAAGACCTGCTCTGGGATATTGAGCAGGGCCTCAGCGCTATTGGTGCTTCTTGATGGATGTTCAAAAGTACCAGGACCCTGACGTTATTCGGCGGACGCTCGAGCGAAAACGCATTGCGATCGTGGGTCTTTCCGGCAACGAGCTTCGAGCCAGTAATTTCGTCGGCCGTTATTTATTGAGAAATGGCTATGACATTATTCCCGTAAATCCGATGGAGGCGACTATTCTCGGCCAGAAATGCTACGCCTCATTGAAGGAAATTCCGGGCACGGTTGATACAGTGGACGTTTTTCGCAAGCCGGATGCCGTGCCGGATATTGCACGCGATGCGGTCGGGATTGCCGCGAAGTGTCTATGGATGCAGTACAACGTCATCAGCCCGGAAGGCGCGAAAATTGCAGTTGACGGTGGTCTGGAGGTCGTGATGGACCGATGCATGAAGGTTGAACACGCTCGCTATCTCGGACGAATGCACTGGCTCGGCTTCAATACAGGCCGGGTGACGGCCACGCGTAACTAAGTGTCAGCTGCATCAGCAAAAGCAGCCATCCGCGTCTAAACTGTTACCAGGATTCAACAAAAAAAAGGAGTCATTCAATGTCAGAAGAAACAACGACATGTAACAACGGGGTAAATGTAGCGGCATTGCTCGAAGCGCGCGAGGCATTAACGGCAGCGCCGGAGGCAGCACAATTCAAGTGGCGTGCTACATGCAACTGGGAAGAGGGCACTCACAGTAGCTCGACAGTGGAAGGTTTTTTCGGCCTGGGCGAAGAGCAGAAACACTGCAAGACATTTTCGTTCGATTCCGACCATCCGGAAGTTTTTGCGTCGGAAGACAAAGGTGCCACGCCTGTGGAATTTGTGCTCGTCGGACTCGCGGGATGCCTGACAGCAGGCATTGCTGCTGTTGCACAAAATCGTGAAATCCAATTGAATTCAGTCAAAGCGACACTTGAAGCACCGATGGACATCCAGGGTATCCTTGGAATCGATTCGGATGTGCGTAATGGTTTCGACGGCGTCACAGTCAGCTACGAAATCGATGCTGATGCATCACAAGAGGATATCGAAGCGCTGGTCGCGCAATCGCAAAAACGCTCTGCGGTTTTTGACATCATCACCAATCCGACCAACGTCACCGTTGCGGTGATATAGCCGGGGTGACCGGGAGCAACGGCGCGCGGCCATCGAGGCTCGTTGACGTCATAGTCGTCGGCGCGGGGCATGCGGGGCTGGCCGTTAGTCGCTGCCTTACCGAACGCTCGATCGATCACATGATCATCGAGCGAGGTGAGGTCGCCAATTCGTGGCGCAACGAACGCTGGGACTCACTAACGCTGCTCACTCCAAACTGGCAAAGTCGTCTGCCAGGGTACAGCTATTCGGGCGATGACCCGGATGGCTATATGACGATGCCAGAGCTGGTTGAATTCATCGATCAATACGCCAGCTTTGTGGATGCTCCTGTGCAGACGAACACGGCAGTTACATCTGTTCGTCACGACTCGGAACTCTTCGAAGTAACGACCGAGAACGGTGTATTTGAAAGCCGCTGCGTGGTGTTAGCAAGTGGCGCATGTAATCTGCCGTCGGTGCCTAAAGTTAGTGAAGGCCTGCCGCACGGAATCGATTCTGTCACAACGCATGATTACCGCAATCCCGAGCAACTGCGATCCGGTGGGGTGCTGGTCGTCGGAGCATCAGCGACCGGTCTGCAACTTGCCGATGAGATTCATCAGTCCGGAAGGCCGGTTACGATCGCGGTCGGTGAACACGTGCGTTTGCCCCGAATCTATCGCGGTCGGGATATTCAATGGTGGATGCACCATGCTGGCGTACTCGATGAAGGCATCGAAGATGTGGACGACATTGTGCGGGCTCGCGGCTTGCCGTCTCCGCAGCTCGTTGGCTCCAGAGACCGCCAGATCCTGGACCTGAACGCAATGACCGACACGGGTGTCAACCTTGTTGGCCGCCTGATGAATATTCGCGACGGCGTCGCACAGTTTTCGGGATCGCTACGTAATGTCGTGTCACTGGCCGATCTCAAGATGGGCAGACTGCTCGATAGCATCGATGAATGGGCAGCGACGAGTTCGGATGCGGCCAGTTTTGCAGCAGCGGAACGATTTGAACGTACCCGCGTCGGTGATTCACCGCCGCTGAGCCTCGACCTCAACAGCGGTGAAATAGAGACGGTCGTCTGGGCGACCGGGTATCGGCCGGACTATTCCTGGCTGGATTTGCCAGTCCTCGATCGCAAAGGCAAGATTATTCATGATGAAGGAGTTGTCCGTTTCCCGGGTTTGTATGTTCTTGGATTGCCGTTCCTGCGTCGCCGTAAGTCGAGTTTCATCCATGGCACCGAAGATGATGCACAATACATAGCGGCACATCTCGCCGGTCACCTGAATAAGGAGTAAGGATTGTGGCTAATCGCAGGGAATTCATTACGTATGGCAGCGCTGTTGCCCTGACTGCGACAACGGCAATACCTGCACTTTCACAACAACGGCTGTTACCGTCGCGACCGATCCCAGGGACCGACGAGTCACTGCCGGTTGTCGGCATGGGCAATTCACGCTCATTTCGTGCCGATGATTTAGGCTTGGCCAGCAATCTCCTCGACATATTTCTTGAGCATGGTGGCCGTTACGTGGATGTTGGCGGGTCGAGTGCATTCTCGGTCGGCAAGCTTGCGCAGGAAAAGAATGCGACGGAACAGTTGTTCCTCGGTAACTATGTTGACCCAAGAGATGTATCGGTGATGCGCCAGGAGGTACTGACGATTGCCAAAGCGCAAGGAAAGCGGGCGCTGGATTTAATTCACACAAGAAATACGTCCGCATATCGAGCGCAACACGACAAGTATCTTGCGTTGAAGGAAGATGGACTTGTACGCTACACAGGCATTGCGCGTTCGGGCCGAGAAAGCTTCGATTCAATCGCGCAGCTCATCGAGAGCGGCCTTGTCGACTTCATTCAGGTCAATTACTCGTTAGTCGAGCCCGAAGCGGCGCAGCGATTATTGCCGCTCGCCATGGATAAAGGCGTCGCGGTTAACATCAATCGTCCGTTTCAGAATGGCAATTTCTTTTCCATGGTTCGTGGTAAAGAACTACCGAAATGGGCGGCGGATTTCGACTGCGAGAGTTGGGCGCAGTTTTCCCTGAAATTCATTCTTGCGCATCCGGCAGTGAACTGCGTGCTGACCGAGACAGCGGATCCGAGCCACGTAATTGATAACCTCGGAGCAGGCTTCGGCCGTCTGCCCGATAAGCAGCAGCAGCGACGGATGCTTGAGGTCATTCGGCAACTGCAGTAGTGGGTCACAATCCTGGGCCGATGATAATATGACGGTTCCAGACCCTTCGGTAGACCACAATGCTCACAGTGCACCACCTTGAGAACTCCCGTTCACAGCGTATTCTCTGGTTACTGGAAGAACTGGGTGTCGAGTACGACATCAAGCGCTACGGTCGTGACACGACGACGAATCTCGCACCACCGGAGCTGAGGCAGATTCACCCGCTGGGCAAGGCGCCGGTGATCACTGACAAAGGCATCACGGTGGCCGAGTCCGGTGCTGTTATCGAATACCTTATATACGAATATGACGACGGGACCTTAATGCCTGCCGAGGGTACTCCCGAAAAACTAGCCTATACCTACTGGCTGCACTACGCGGAAGGTACTTTCACGCCATTGATGCTGCTCTCGCTTGTCATCAGTCGGATGGAGAGTGCTCCATTGCTGGTTCGACCCATTGCCAAGGGCATAGCGAGTAAGGTTCGCGACGGCTATCTCGATCCGAATATCAAGCGCAATCTCGAACACATGGAGGCGACCCTCGCCAAGTCGACCTGGTTTTGCGGCGAGCGCATAACGGGCGCGGATCTACAGATGAGTTTCGCGCTGGAAGCAGCCGAAGTACGGACGGACCTCTCAGAGAGCTATCCGCACCTGGCGGCATTTCTTGAACGGGTACGTGCAAGGCCTGCCTACAAGGCGGCTCTCGACAGAGGCGGGCATTACGAGCTCATGGGCGATAAGTAACAGAAATTTCAAAAAGTTACCTCGACTTCCTCATTAAGAACCCACATGTCGACACAGCAATAAGCTCTATTGTTATATTGACAGGGCGAATAGTACAATGCCTCTCGAGCTCGTCGTACGACTCGCGAAGGATAACGATAATAAAATGAGTGATGCATCGGGACGCAAAGGCCCCCTGACTGATATACGCCTTGTCGAACTGGGTCAATTGATCGCGGGCCCGTTTTGCGGCCAGCTCATGGCGGATATGGGCGCGGACGTGATCAAAGTGGAGCCACCCGGTCAGGGCGATCCGATGCGATCCTGGGGTCGCGGCGAATTTCCACTTTGGTGGCAGGTCTGCGCGCGAAACAAGCGGGTCGTGACAGCAAACCTGCGTGAAGAGCAGGGCCAGGAGCTCGTTCGCCGACTGATTTCTGAGGCGGATATGGTGCTGGAGAATTTTCGGCCCGGAACATTGGAGCGTTGGGGACTCAACTACGAGGAACTCGCCAAAGACAATCCGGGACTCATCATGATTCGTGTATCGGGGTACGGCCAGACCGGGCCGTATTCGAAGCGGGCCGGCTATGCATCCATCGGTGAAGCGATGGGTGGGATGCGCTACCTGTGTGGCGAACCAGACCGTCAGCCGAGTCGCGCCGGTTTGTCGATCGGCGATTCTCTGGCAGCGACTTACGCTTGCATGGGGGCATTAGCAGCCTTGCACCACCGGGATAAGACCGGCGAGGGGCAGGTTATCGATGCTTCGATTTTCGAATCAGTTCTCAATGTGATGGAAGCGACGATTCCCGAATACACAGTCAGCAATTACATTCGTGAACGCTCCGGAGCAACGCTGCCGAATGTTGCGCCGTCCAACATCTACGACTGCAAGGACGGCATTTTTCTGATCGCTGCGAATCAAGATACCGTATTCCGCCGCCTGTGTGCCGTGATAGGGCAACCCGGGCTGGCCGATGATGAACGCTACAAGACTCATACGGCGCGTGGCATAAACATGGCGGAGCTTGACACGCATATCGCCAAATGGACGAAGACCAGGACGGTTGCCGAGGTGGATCAATTAATGCAGGAAGCTGGTGTACCCGCTGGCAGAATTTACCGTGCTCCGGAGATGCTCGAGGACCCGCAGTTCCAGGCGCGCGATGCGATTATCGAGACCCCCACCGACGAGTGGCCGGATCTAAAGATGCAAAACGTATTCCCGAAAATGTCCAGGACCCAGGGTGAGGTTCGCTGGACCGGCGTCACGTCACTGGGCGCACATAACGAGGAAATTTATGGCGGGCTGCTGGGGCTAAGCAGCGAAGAGCTCGCAGAACTACAGGAAAAGTCGATTATTTAGGGGAACACTTATGGCGTTTCGTCTGGGAGTTGATGTTGGCGGTACGTTCACCGACCTGCTATTGGTCGATGAGGCGTCCGGCCACACGTACATGGCTAAGGTGCTATCTACGCCGGAAGATTCATCGATTGGCGTACTCAATGGCATTGACCGTATTTGCGACGAGTCGGATGTTGACGCGAAGCAAGTCAATCAGGTTATGCACGGTACTACCGTCGCGACCAATGCCGTCCTGACTCGCAAGGGAGCCAGGGTTGGTCTAATCACAACCAAGGGCTACCGGCAGGTACTGCAAGTGGCACGCTCATTTTGCCCGGGCGGTCTCGGTGGCTGGGTTAGCTACATGAAAGCACCGTTACTGGCACCGCTTGAATTGACGATTGAAGCCGATGAGCGAATTGGGGCCGATGGATCCGTCGTTAAGCCGCTGGATGTGGACGCATTGCAGCGTGATGCCAAGGCACTGGCGGACAAAGGCGAGGTCGAAGCGCTGACGATCTGCCTGTTGAATTCCTACGTCAACGGCGAGCATGAGGAGCAAGTGCGAGATGTAGTGCAGTCAATCTTCGGTGATATTCCAATCTCGATAAGCAGTGCCGTCGTTCCCGAAATGCAAGAGTACGAGCGCGCCGAAACCACCGTCGTGAATTCCTACGTTCGGCCGCAGGTGTCGAAATACATACAGAACTTGCAGACATCGCTCGAGGAACGTCTTGGCGACGACGTGAATCTGGCGATACTGCGTTCCGATGGCGGTCTGGCATCCTCACGCGCGTCAAGCGAATCACCCGTCAACATGCTGTTGTCAGGTCCGGCCGGCGGCGTTGCAGGCGCCATGTACTTCTGTGCCCGCGGTGGCTTCGAGAATATTCTGACATTCGATATGGGCGGCACGTCCACTGATGTTGCCCTGATACAGAATGGTCAGGCACGCATTCGTCGCGAGACGCGTGTCAGTGACATTACAGTCCGCGCGCCATCGGTCGATGTTCGAACCATCGGTGCCGGTGGCGGATCGATCGCTTTTAGCCCGGAGCTTACGAAGGCGTTGCGTGTTGGCCCGGACTCCGCGGGTGCAGATCCTGGCCCCGCTGCGTACATGAAAGGTGGTGACAAACCGACCGTCTGCGACGCTAACGTTGTACTTGGGTATTTGCCATCCGACGTCAAGTTGGGCGGTGCGATGACCATTGATCATGACGCCGCCGTTGCCGCAGTACAAACAGTCGCTGACGCGATGAATATCAATTTGATGACGGCTGCTGAGGGCATTGTCAAAATTGTCAATGAATCGATGCTTGGTGCATTACGACTGGTATCGGTCGAGCAGGGTTACGATCCGAGAGACTTTGCGTTGGTCGGTTTCGGCGGTGCGGGTCCCTTGCACGCGAACTCGCTTGGCGTTTTGAGCGGGTCGTGGCCGGTCATCGTGCCGCCTGGCCCAGGTGTCTTGTGTGCCTACGGAGACGCTACGACGCGAGTGCAGGACGAGGCGTCACAGACCTACGTCGCTCGGATCGATGAGCTTACGGCCGATGCATTGATTAGTGAGCTGGAAACATTGCGCGCGCGAGCGAGCGAGTCGTTCGAGGCTGACGGAATTCCTGCCGATCAGCAGGAAGTCAGTTATCAGGCCGATATTCGTTATTCAGGCCAGGCGTTCCAGTTGTCGCTCGGAGTAACCACCGACGAATTAAGCAGCAGCGGTCTTGCTGTACTGACCGATGAGTTTGATCGCCAACACGAACAATTGTTTACGTTTGCGCATGGCAAGGACCACGAAATCGTCATGATTCGTGCGATCGTCAAGGCCAAGAGTAGTCTTGCTGCCGACCTCAAGGAGGTCAGCGACAAGAAAACCAAACTATCGGATGCCAGGTTGCACGACACCAGGTTCTACCACGAACAGGAGTGGCACGAGGCCGTGATCTACGACCGCGGCAAGCTCGGCGTAGGCACCGTCGTGAGCGGACCGGCGATCGTGGTTGAGATGGACTCAACCACATTGATCCTGCCCGGGCATGCCGCCACGGTCGACAAAGTCGGCAACCTCTTAATTAACCCGGCTAAATAGGAGTTCGTCATGACAGCAAATATCGTTGCAACAAACTCCACGCCATTCGAAACCGTCGACGTTGACACGGTGACGGTAGATATCATCGAAAACGCGCTCAAGAATGTGCGCGTCGAAATGGACGCAGTACTTTTTCGTACGGCAATGAGTCCGGGAATTCGTGAGCAAGGCGACTGTTTTCCAATGGTCGCGAATCGCGACGGCAAAATGGTCGTCGGCCAGTTTGGCTCATTTATTCTCGGTTTCATGGAGGCTTACGAAGGTGATATCGAAGAGGGCGACATCATTTTGACGAATGATCCGTACATGTGTAATGCGGCGGTATCGCACTTGCCGGACTGGATTGTTCTCGTGCCTATTTTCAAGGATGGGAGGCACATGGCGTGGTCCGCGATGTTCGGTCACATGTCCGATAACGGTGGCATGGTGCCCGGATCGATTCCGATTAGTGCGGAGACGATCTACCAGGAAGGCATTCGCATTCCGCCGACCAAGCTGTACAAGAAAGGCGAGCTGCAGGCCGATGTGCTCGAGTTGATTTTGCACAACGTGCGAACCTCCGAATGGAACCGCTTCGACTTGAACGCATTGGTCGCGGCGTGCCGCACGGCTGGCAAGCGTTGCGTTGAAATTGCCGAGCGCTTCGGCGACGACACGTTCTTCACAACCATGCAGATCATGCTTGATCGGAATCTCGAGGCGATGCGCGCCATCATCAACATGATCGTTCCGGAGGAGCCGCAGTATTTTGAGGATTTTGTCTGTGACGACGGTGTTGGCAAAGGGCCGTATAAGATCGCGTGCAAACTCTGGCGCGAAGGTGATGTTGCGATCTTCGACTTTGAAGGCACCGATCCGCAGGCCAGGAGTTCAATCAATTTCTATCTCAGCGAAGACATGTTCAAGATGTTTTTCGGCTCGTTCACGATCAATCTGTTCGATCCGCACATACTCTTTAATGATGGCTTCTACGAACTGGTCGATGTGCGCATTCCGGACGGCAGTCTTCTGAAGCCGAAATTCCCGGCGGCACTATCCGGCCGGACGCATGCGTTAGGGAGAATATTTGACGTCATGGGCGGTGTGTTGGGCCAGGGCGCGCCGGACGCAATGAACGCGGCCGGCTTTTCTGACAGCCCACACCTGTTCTTCTCCGGTTACGACAAGAAAGGCGAGTGGTTCCAGCTGTTCCAGATCGGATTCGGCGGAATTCCCGGCCGGCCGGTTGGTGACGGCCCCGACGGGCACTCGCTGTGGCCAGGATTTACCAACGTGCCGAACGAGTTTATCGAAGCCTACTTTCCATTGCGCATCGTCAAGTACGAGCCAATCGCCGACTCCGGCGGCGCAGGCTTGCACAGAGGCGGCAACGGGCTTTCCGTGGCCTATGAGTTCCTCGTCGACGGACAGGTTGGTATTCATGACGAACGCTGGTTGACCTATCCGTGGGGAGTGCGCGGTGGAGATCCCGGCATGCGCTCGACCAAGCGACTGGTCCGTTCTGATGGCGGTGAAGAATGGTTACCTGCCAAGTGCGACGGGGTCGATGTCAAGGAGGGCGATGTTCTCTACTTCAACACCTGGGGAGGTGGTGGCTGGGGCGATCCAATGGAGCGCGACCCCGAGTTGGTCAGAGTCGACGTCAATCGCGGAATCGTCACTCAAGAAGGTGCGAAACGCTACGGCGTCGTTATCGACGATAGTGGCGCTGTCGATGCGAAAGCGACCGAAAAACTGCGCGATGAGATGAGCAGTACTCGCGGTGAGGTGGGCCTGTTCAGCTTCGGCGGCACAATCGATGAGATCAAGGCGCGCTCACTTGAGGAGACGCATCTGCCGGCGCCGGAGGCGCCGAATGCCTGAGTTGTTGAAATCGCTGAAGTCCGATTGGCAATTGGCGCAAAGCGGCACCATGTCGCGAGTTCCGCTTTATCACCAGTTGTACCTGGTGCTGAAGGACGCGATTCTCAACGGCACAATACCGTTTGGCGCGCAGATGCCAACCGAACAGCAGCTTACGGCAACGTTTGATGTCTCGCGAATTACAGCGAAGCGAGCGATGGATGAGCTTGCAGCAGAGAAGCTGGTCTCCAGATTTCGCGGCAAGGGTTCTCATGTCACCTACCAATTCACGCCCAAACCCGTGCGGGCGCCGTTGGTTGGCATGCTGGAGAAGCCCCTCGAGATTGCCAAGCACGGTAGCGTGCGCGTGATCAAGACGGAATCCGTGATTCCGCCGGCGAGTATCGGCCAAATAATGAATCTGGCGAATAATGACGTCGTACACGAGGTCGCTCGCGTTTGCAGCAAAGAGGATGGCGAGCCATACGTCCATTACCTCAGCTGGACTGCCGGTATCAAAAAGGGCTTTACAAAGAAAAGCCTGGAAAAACACATGCGACTTGATCTGTTGCGGGCAAACGGAATCCATCTGGTCAACGTTGAGCAGGTAATAACCGCGGAGAACGCTTCGATGCGTATTGCCGAAGATCTTGAGATGGAATTCGGCTCGGCGCTGCTGTCGATTCGGCGTATTGGCTACGTCGAAAGCGGCGAAATCGTCGATGTTGTCGACGGTTTGTATAACCCGGAACGCTTCCAGTACGCCATGGTTTCGAGCGTGGATTAGGCGTCCAGCCGACGATCGGCAACTTGTCAACGCGCCTGAAAAGAACTAAAGTTATATCAAAGATGCAAAACACTGTTTAGGAATGGGGGTTACGCTATGAACATAGCTACGAGAACGATTGTATTGGTCTGCGTGTTGTCGATATTGCCGTTTGCCACGGCAAGCGCCCAGGAGGGCGCGCTGGCGATCGACGAAGTCATCGTCACGGCACGCAAACGTGCAGAGAGTCTGCAGGAAGTGCCGATCGCGATTACGGCGTTTACGGCAGAGACGATTGAACGAGCTGGCATCGAACGACCTGCCGACTTTATATCGCTGATGCCTAACGTCACGATTGTCGACACGGCGAACGTCGGCGACACGCAGGTTAGTATTCGCGGCATCGTCTCCACGAGAGACGCAGAGTCAACGTTTGCGTATGTCGTGGATGGCGTATTGAGCACGAATCCGAACAGCTTCAATGAAGAACTCGTCGACGTGCAACAGATTGAAGTGCTCAAGGGTCCGCAGGGCGCCCTGTATGGCAGAAATGCTGTTGCCGGTGCCATCCTCGTTACAACCAAAGAACCCGGCGATGAATTTTCTGGCCAGGTCAAAGTTGGCGGTGGCAGTGATGGCCTGGCAAAGGGGTCGCTGCGCTTCAGTGGCCCGCTTGGCGACTCGGTACGAGGTAGCCTCGCTGCCAGTTTTCGCGAATTTGATGGCGTCTATTCCAATATATACGAGAACGCGGGCTCCGCCGTTGACTACATAGAGGACACGACCGTACGCGGGCGCCTGATATTTGAGCCGAATGATCGGCTTACCTGGGACTTACGTGCCGGTTTCTCCGACGTCGAGGGTGGTGCGATCAATTTTAACGCCGTATTTGCGATACCTGCTTTCGTCGACGTCTTCGGTTTCGATGAGTCGTACTTCGCGGATGTGAACGAGAACGACTTTCGTTTCACTTTTAATGTGCCGGGCGAAAACAAGCAGGAAACGACTGAGCTTGCCGTCAAGGGGGACTACACGACAGATAACGGCGATTGGACCTTTATTGCCTCGTTCAACGATCTCGAGGAGTACCTGTTGTCCGATGGTACGAGCGCGACGTTTTATGGCTATACATTGACGCCTGCTTGCCAGGCCGATCGCACGACATTGAACAGTTTCACCAGGCCTGACTTGTTTGGTGACATTGGCCAGCCGTTTGCTGTACTGCCCCCACCCGATGATTTTGATGGTGTTTATGGACCCTACACGCCAACTGCCTGTGATGGTTACCAGTACCAGGAACGCAATCAGAAGGATTCCAGTGTCGAGATACGCTTCACGTCTCCGCAGGATCAGTCGCCCCGCTGGATCGCTGGCATCTATGCGACGGAGATTGACCGCGAGGTCGTCGTCGCTTACGGCGCCGATCAGGGTCTCGGCTTTTTGCGGCAGCCGTATATCGGCCCCACAGGACCCAACCCGACCGATCTGCTGTTCTGGGACGATTTTGATACGAGCGTGATTGCGGCATTTGGCGAAGTGAGTTTCGACGTCGGCGAATCCAGTGAGCTGTCGATCGCGTTGCGTTGGGACCAGGAGGATCGCAAAGTCAGCAACAAGGTGCCGAACGTAAACGCTTCAGGACTGAACGTTAATGCACAGGGCCCGATTAACCCGGGGTTCATTACAAGCCCCAGCGGCATTCCTGATCGTAAAGAGACGTTCGACCAGGCCCAGCCAAAAGTTTCGTGGCGTTGGGCTGCGTCTGACGCCGTCAACGTATATGCGAGCTGGGGAATCGGCTTTCGTAGCGGTGGCTTCAACTCGCTCGGCAGTTCCGACCTGCTTGAGCTCTGGTTCAACACTGGCCAGCCGTTTTTGTTAGGCAATCCGATTAATGCGCAGTTGGTCATCGAAGATACCTATGAAAAGGAAGTCTCGAGCAGTTTCGAGCTGGGAGTCAAAACGCAGCTGGCGGATAATCGCCTGCAGCTGAATGCCGCGGTGTTTAGCACTGATGTTGATGATAACCAGTTTTTCGAATTCTTCGCCGGCCCATTCGGGCTCTTGCGCGTCGTCACGACGATTGACGAGACCACTATTCAGGGATTTGAGGCTGACTTTAACTGGCTCGCGTCGGAAAACTTCTCGATCTTCGGCGGTGTCGGTTTCCTGAATTCCGAAATCGAGAAGAACATCAATCGGCCGCTGTCGGAAGGTAACGATGTGCCACAGGCGCCAGATGAGACCTACAACCTTGGTGCGCAGCTGGAACTCCCAATGGGCAACGACATGAATTTCTATGCGCGAGTGGATCTGCAGCACGTCGGCGAAATGTGGTTTCACACGCTGCAGGGCGAGGCAACGCCGAACATCTGGGACGGCTTGTTCGGCACCGCTGGATTAATCACGACGGATTTCTCGAAAACGCGGCGCGATGCCTACGATACCGTGAACCTTCGCATTGGCTTTGAGGCTAAGAACTGGTCAGCCACAATATGGGGCCGCAATATCACGGACGAGGAGTATCTTGAGGAAGTGATTCCGGCCGTTGAATTTGGCGGTTCATTCATACACCCAGCCGCGACGGCAACCTACGGTGCTGATTTTAGTTACCGATTCTAATCCAGTGGATGAGTGAAGACCTGACAGAGAATTATCGCGGGGCTTTTGATGGCAGCCTTGGCTTCGGCAAAGCGCCCGCGCTGATTCTCGTCGATTTTGTCGACGCCTATTTCAACAAGGACAGTCCCTTGTATGCAGGCGTGGAGGATGCGCTGTCGTCCGCATTGCGCATCCGTGACGCTGCCCGCAATGCTGGCACGCCCGTCATTTACACTAACGTTGTGTATCAGGAGGGCGGCGCCGACGGTGGTGTCTTTTATCGCAAGGTACCGGCCCTGGAGGCCTTTGTAGCAGGTAACCCACTCGGCCGATGGCCCGCAGGACTTGACCCTGCGGCCGGAGAGTTAGTGATTTCCAAGCAATATCCAAGTGCGTTTTTTGGTACTTCGCTGGCACAGACCTTAAAGACCAAAGGCATCGACACGCTGATCATCACTGGCGTGACGACGAGTGGCTGCGTTCGCGCAACCTGCGTCGATGCGATGTCTTACGGTTTCATACCGATCGTAGTGGCGGATGCCTGTGGTGACCGTCATGCGGCACCACACGAGGCAAATTTGTTCGATATGAATGCAAAGTATGCTGACGTCGTGGACGAGCGCACTGTCATCGAGCATCTAGCGTGAGTAGCAAAGGTATTACGCTGGTTGAAGTAGGCCCACGCGATGGATTGCAGAGCGAGCCGGAAATTCTACCGACGGACAGCAAGGTAGAGTTCATTAGTAAGGCGATCGACGCCGGCATTCGGCGCCTCGAGGTCGCGAGCTTTGTTCATCCGCAGCGCGTACCACAAATGGCTGATGCCGAAGCGCTGATTGAGCGGCTGCCGGATCATGACGATGTGTCGTACGTCGGACTGATCATGAATGAACGAGGTCTTGATCGTGCGCTCGAGACGAAAATCGGCGAGATCGGCATGGTCGTTCTCTCCACCGATTCGTACAACCGCAAGAACCAGGGCGTAGACATTGACGAGTCCATTCGCGTTTGGGGCGAGAGTGCAAAGCGCGCCCAGGAAAACGGCTTGCGTGCCAATGTCATGATCTCATCAGCGTTTGGCTGTCCGTACGAGGGAGAGGTGAAGGTTGAGCGTATCGTCGAGCTCGCCAAGCGGCTGATTGAGGCCGGTCCCGCGGAACTCGGCATTGCAGACAGCATCGGGGTTGCGGTTCCGAGCCAGGTCACGGAGTTACTCGGCCGTGTCGGTGATGTAATCGGCGATTTGCCACTTCGTTGTCACTTTCACAACACGCGCAACACCGGGCTTGCCAACGCGCAGGCGGCTGTGGAGTCCGGCGTCACGTATCTCGATGCAAGCATCGGCGGTATTGGCGGCTGCCCTTTTGCTCCGGCGGCGACAGGCAATATTCCTACCGATGATCTGCTGTACATGCTTGACCGGTCCGGAATTGAGACTGGCGTGTCGCTCACGAAAATCATCGAAGTCAGCCGTTGGCTTGAGCAGCAACTTGGACGCGGTGTGCCGGCATTGCTGCCGAAGGCCGGGCTGTTTCCGGCCGGAGACCGCGAGTCCGCCTGATCGCGGATGGTTGGCGAGAGAGAAATCATGCCGCCGACACGCATTCATCACGTCAATTTTGTGGTCCGCGATCTTGAAGAGGCGATGGCGCGATTCGAACGCGCTCTGGAAGTCGAGCCGTTTGAGGTTATCGACCATCGGCCGCGTGGTGCTCATGTTGCGCGGGCCAGCATTGGTGAGAGTTGGCTCGTGCTGGTGTGCCCTTATGACCCTGATTCTGTTCCCGGCCGATATCTTGCCAAACACGGCGAAGGATTTTTCCTTTTGTCACTGGGATACGAGGATATTGTGCAGCAACTCGAGCGGCTCGAGGCCTGTGGCGTTGAAGCTGTAGACCAGGCGCCGCGTGCAGGTATCCTGGACTGGCGCGTTGCTGATATCGGTGACTTAAACGGTGCGAGGATGCAGTTGACGCAAGACCGTTCGATCGACGGCGACTAGATAGCATTCACACTCTATGCCACAGGCTCTTCTTTGGCACTAGTGCCCGAGGATTACATCCTCGAGCACATCATGAATCACCTGCGTGGCGACCTCGACAAGAAGAATCTTGCCGGCTAGTGCGACGCGCTCGAATCCATACGGTGGCGGCGGCAGTAACTGAATCAGGCCAGTCGGTAAAACCTGCTTGGCAATTCCAGGCGGCAACGGTTTGCCTCTTTGCAGATTCTTGGCAATGCCGGGCGGTAAGGATTTGCCGGCTTTTCCCATGCCTTTGCCTTTACCGTTCTGCGGTGTGGCATGATCGCGGTAATAGGCGCGAATAACTGATGCCTCTCCGCCCGAGAAAACAACCTGGACGCCAATCTCGCCAGCGGTGGCGGGCGCCGACATCAGCAGCATCAGCGCTGCGGCGAAACTATAAAGCAATGATCTGGTCATAATCTTTCCCTCCCTCGGGATAATTTCACCCTACGAAGTACAGGAAATCTACGCCGTGACCGGACTCACACAATAGGCAGCCGTTTTGTTTCTCATGGTACGCTGCTGCGCAAAAGGACGAACAAATGCCATCAAATATCTATGCAAAATCGGGAGCTGTCGCTTACGTCTTGTGGGGACTGCTGCACCTGAAAGCCGCACAGATGATGGTCGTGCTCGGTCAGTCACTTGAAGCAGGGATGTTGCAAGGGCGCATTTTCCAACATGCCTGGAATTTGCTGTTTTTCGCAGTGTTTGCGATCGTCATTGCGGTAACGATGAACTGGAAAAACAGTCGGGGTGGATTCTGGCTTAATTTGTATGTGATCAGTGCTGCCGACATCGGCTTCATTGCCTTCGTGCTCGTGCCCGGTTACGCACCGATGATGCCAGGCGCGTTAGGCCCAATACTTTGGTTAATCGCTTTGGCACTAACAGCACTGGGAATCACGCAGAAAACCCCGCCCTAGGAATCGACTACAAAGCTCGCTCGTAAGAATCAGGCGGCGAGCACACCATAGTTGTCGATGCCGTCACCTTTGGCGCGACGTTCGTCCAGAAGCGGCAATGCAATCTTGAATAGTGGTTGCGGTTCCCACGACTCCAGAGCGAACTCGTAACTAGGCCGCGCCGAGACACGTTTGAACCAGTCACTCAGATGCGGGTAGCGATCAATGGGCCAGCGCAGTAGGTCCATACGATGGAAGTTCGGCGTCCAGGCAATGTCGACAATAGTGAAGTCCTCACCCGTCATCCAGGTGCGCCCGTCACTGAGACGATCTTCCAACACCTGAAAGTCCTCATTCACCGCGTTGACGGCCGCGTGAATACGGTCGCGATCAAACCCGGCGCGGTAATCCTGATGAAACTTCACGAGATACTCGCTTTTGAGTCCCGCGAGAAATTTCTCAAAATCCTCGTCCGACATCCGCGGACCGCCACTGAACAGGAATTCGAAGGTACACACCTTGAGCGGAGCCTGTGCTGCGTCTGCTTGCGCGAGCAATGCGGCGATCTCTTCCTCTTGTCCTTCTGGTTGCAGTTTGCCGCCACCCAGCGTTGTATCGAGATAGGCGATGATGTCGACGGACTCGATGACGAGTGTGCCGTCGTGAATGAGCGCCGGAACAACCCCTTTTGGGTGAATATTGTGATATTCCTCAGTGGCGTTCTCACCTTTGGACAGATTGACGATTTGGCTCTCGAATTCGAGTCCTAATTCGGCCAATGTGACACGCACACGTTGCGAACAGGTTGACATCCCGACATGCCACAGGTGAATTCCCTTCAGGTTCTTTAGATCCGGGTTTCCAGGTTCGATGATCGGCATTGTTAGTCCTCTAATCCACTCGCGCGCGCTTGTTCGCGAGCCATGACGGCCCAATCGAGATCGCCTTCGCCTCTATCAATTGCGCTTTGCAGGTAGTCGCGCCAAATATGTGTGCTGGGCAACGGTACGTCGGCCGCATCCGCCGCCTCCAGGGCGAGATCCGCGTCCTTGAGGCCGATAACCGCCGTCGCGCCGTGTGAGTCCCAGTTTTTGTCGACGATGAACTTGCCGTATACCTCGTAGGCAGGCGCTGAGAACAGCCCCTGGGTCATGACTTCAAAAAACATCTTTGGATCGACCCCCAGTTTTTCAACCAGTGACAGCGCCTCACCCATGGTCTCGATTGCGCATCCCAGAACAAAATTGTTCGCAATCTTGACCGCGGCCGCGGACTGCTGAGATTCTCCGGCACGGAATGTCTGTTGGCTGATTGCGTCGAGTACTGGCAGGACCTTATCCACAGCATCGGCTGGACCAGCCGGAACGACCTTGAGCAGTCCCTCCGCGGCCAGGTCGGGGCGCCCCAGCACAGGACAGGCGATAAATGTCTGGCCTGCCGCAGTGTGCGCCTCGGCTGCGGTATTGATTGCCGGTACGCCGTGCGTACCGCTGGCCATGTGAATGCACGACGTTGGCATATTGGCAATCAATCCGTTATCGCCATTGAGTACGATCGAGAGCACCTTGTCGCTCGGCAACATTGAAATGACGACGTCGCGATCAACGGTAGCCGCGGCAGGAGTGTCCACGGCGACGGCACCGGCCTCTTCAAGGCTGGTTGTCTGACCAGGCGTTGGATCGGAAACCAGCAAATCGTGACCAGCAGCAAGAATGCGGCCTGCCATGCCCTGGCCCATACGGCCCAGCCCTATGAATCCAACCTTCATCTTTGCTTTCCTGTGATTAGTCGAAGCGACCGCTTTCGATCAGAATTTCGGACGTCACCGTGTAGTGCTTCTTGAGCAGCTCGACGGCTTTGTTTGCGTCGCGGCTCAAAACGGCTTTTTGCAGTTCCTCGTGTTCTTCGAGTTCGTGGCGGTCACGGTATTCCACGACCTCAGCCAGATTTCGGTAACGAAACGAGCGCAGATGCAACTCAGTGCAAAAACCGATCAAAATGGCCGAACCGCAAGCGGATACGAGGGCGAGGTGAAACTCGCGATGGTGTTCTTCCCATTCCGGCGACGTGTGTTGAGAAGCATCGCCGGTTCGCGCGGCGCGCGCCAACCAGTGAAAGGCAAGCACGATGCGCTCTTCCCAGTCGCTGTCGCCGTTGGCGATGGACTCCCGCAGCGCGATTTCTTCCAGCCAGCAGCGTGTACGGGTGAGTTCCATGAGTTCTTTGTTGCTGGCGGGTGGTACCCGAAAACCGCGATTTTCCTCCCGGACGACCATGCCATTGGCGGAGAGGCGGTTCAGGGCCTCGCGCAACGGGCTATTGCCCGTGTCGTACTGCTCAATCAGGTCTTTGAGTCGCAATTTGAGCCCCGGCTTCAATTTTCCGGTCAGAATGTCGGTCTGTAGCCGGTCGTAGACTGATGAGGCCTGCGTAGAGATGGGGCTGTTGCCGTTGGTTGATTCTGTCTCGGTCTTGGACATA